>SDBS01004144.1_pt1 | contig 14211 bp, 13 predicted proteins | sample 2277091 | NCBI WGS metagenome assembly SDBS01 (sample SAMN10404972, study PRJNA504765) | marine sediment metagenome | isolation source: marine sediment core GS10_PC15, 163 cmbsf | place: Arctic Ocean: Southern Knipovich Ridge | collected 2010
GTCCTATCCCGGTTTTTTTAATGATCTAAAATCAGTTGGAGGAAATGTATATGAATAGTTTTGGACGTTTATTTCGGGTATCTGTTTTTGGAGAATCTCATGGACCAATGATTGGGATAGTGATTGACGGATGTCCCCCGGGAATTGAGATTGATCCGGCAGATCTTGAAACCGATCTTGCCCGCCGCAGAAGTGGTGCAATTGGCACAACGCCACGCATTGAACCGGATATTCCTGAATTTGGCAGTGGCGTTTTTAATGGCGTGACTACAGGGGCTCCCCTGACTATAATCTTTAGAAATACAAATACAAAATCAAAGGATTACTCGCTATTTACTACGGTTCCACGACCCGGGCATGCTGACTTTGTAGCAACTAAAAAATACAAGGGCTATCATGATCACAGGGGAGGGGGGCATTTTTCAGGAAGGTTGACACTTGGCCTGGTAGCAGCCGGTGTGCTGGCTAAGAAGATTGTACATAAAATGAATATTAAGGCTGAACTAATTGAAGCGGGGGCTAAGCCTGATATTGATAAAGCTATTGCTGAGGCAATAGAGAATAATGATTCTATTGGAGGTATTATTGAGTGCAGGGTTGAAAATGTTCCTGTTGGTTTGGGTGAACCATTTTTTGATTCGCTTGAGTCGGTGATCAGTCATCTGGTATTTTCTATTCCTGCAATCAAGGGAATTGAATTTGGTTCGGGGTTTTCTGCTGCACGGATGACAGGCAGCGAACATAATGATGCACTAATAGATGCAGATGGTAAAACGGGCAGCAATTATGCAGGTGGAATTAATGGGGGATTGAGCAATGGAAATGAACTTATTTTCAGGGTGGCTGTGAAACCAACATCAAGTACATCCAGGAAACAAAGAACCATAAACCTGGAGACTGAGAAAATGACCGATCTGGAAGTAAAAGGAAGACATGATCTTTGCATTGCTCTGAGGGTGCCGGTAGTTGTTGAATCGGTTACAGCTATTGCTTTGGCAGATATGTTGCTCGTAGATAAGGCCTGGCAGAAATAAGCGTTTATTGGTGCCTTGGAGCCCCTGCCTGCAGGTTGGTGGCCAGAAATAGAAGATAGCCACTAAGACACCAGGAAGAATTAATATTGGAAAAGAAACTTGGTGACCCTTTGTGCCTTGGCCTGCCCCGTAAGGAAGAATGACTGTACTGGGGAGTCTTGGTGGCAAGAAAAAAGAGAAGATAGCCACTAAGCCACTAAGACACCAAGAAGCACCAAGAAGAAAAAAGATAATTCTAACAAATGAAAAAGTTTGAGCCCATACCGGAAGAACTTAACTTAATTGGTAAGAAAATAGTAGATGCTGCATACACAGTCCATAAAAATCTGGGACCTGGATTACTTGAGAGAGTTTATGAAGTTTGCTTTTGTCATGAGCTTAAGAAAAGAGGATTACAATACCAAAGACAATTGACTATCCCAATAGTATATGACGGGATTGAATTTGAGGACGGATTGCGACTGGATGTATTAGTTGAAGGGAAGGTGGTTTGTGAGTTAAAAGCATTGGAAACTGTTAATCCCGTTTGGGAAGCACAAATTCTAAGTCATCTTAAACTAACTGATAATCGATTGGGGTATTTATTAAATTTCAATGTGACATTGATGAAAGACGGTATATGAAGATTTGTAATCTAATCTTAGTGAATCTTTGTGCCTTGGAGCCTTGGTGGCAAGAAAGAAAGAGAAGATAGCCACGAAGTCACTAAGACACCAAGGAACACCAGGAAGAATTAAAAGAGGAAAAATAGGAACTTATGAAGATATTGATATTAGGAGCAGGAAAAATGGGCGTATGGCTGGCTGAATCATTCTGCCTTGATCATGAAGTTGGTATTTATGATCCGAAGAAAGAAAAACTAAAATATATTTTCAATTCGCATAGGTTTCTTAAATATGAAGATTTCAAAGATTTTGAACCTGAACTGCTTATAAATGCAGTGGACTTACAGTTAACTATTTCTGTATTTAAAGAGGTATTACCATACATTCCTGAATCTTGTATTATTTCTGATATTGCCTCGGTAAAGAATGGCCTTGCGGAGTTTTATGCCATATCCGGCAGGAGGTTTGTTTCTACTCATCCCATGTTTGGTCCTACCTTCGGGAATATAAAGAATCTGGCAGATCACAATGCAATTATTATTGATGAATCAGATGAAGAAGGAAAGGAATTTTTCAGAAACTTTTATAAGTCCCTGAATATAAAAATCTTTAATTATGATTTCAAAAAGCATGATGAAACCACTGCTTATTCTCTGGCCATTCCATTTTCTTCTTCTATTGTTTTTGCATCCTGCATGAAAGAACTTGAAGTGCCTGGTACAACATTCAAGAAGCACCTGGAAATTTCCAAAGGGCTTTTATCCGAAGATAAATATCTGCTTTCCGAAATACTTATGAATCCTTACACACTTGAGCAGGTAGAAAATATTTGTGTGAAGCTTGATCGCCTCATTCAGCTGATCAGGGAAAAAGACACCCCCGGGATACATGATTTTTTATCTGAAATCAAACAAAATATCGGAATGAAGAGCTAATGGCGCACACAATGGGCACAATCTTTCAGGGTTCGCAGAACCAGGAAGTGTTGGTTTTAAGGGTACAGAGCACTGGGTGTAGGAATTTTCTTTGGCAGACAGGATGGTGCTAACAAACAGAATGATCAGGACTAAAAATATTTTGCCCATAGGGTTTAATAAGATTTATTTTATAGAAAATCAATCAGCTTAAAAAAATAAGTTTTTCCTGCTGTTGTATTCTCTGAAATGGTTTTATCAGCGTAGCGTAGATTCAATTTGTTTCCAATAACTGATATTACTTCGACCGAAACCAACTCGCTATTTTCCCAGGAAATTGAAATCTCAAAACCCCCACGCCCTTTTATTCCTGATATTTTTCCTTTAGACAGTGCTGAAGGAAGTGCCGGAAGAAGATCCTGGTAGAAATCTCCATTTTCGTCACGCAAATGCGACTGTAAGAGCATCTCTGCAATTCCGGCTGTACCACCAAAGTTTCCATCAATTTGAAAAGGGGGATGATTATCGAATAAATTACTTTTTGTTGACTTTCTTAAAAGAGCCATTACATGTTCGTAAGCTGTTTCGCCCTCGTGTAAACGCGCAAAGAAGTTGATGATCCATGCCCGGCTCCAACCTGTATGCCCTCCTCCGTGCACTAATCTGTTATCTATTGTTTTTTTGGCAGCTTCAAACAACTCAGGCGTTGCTGGTGTGATTTGGGCAAGAGGATACAAACCAAGTAAGTGTGACATATGTCTGTGTCCGGGTTCCCATTCATCATAATCCTTTATCCATTGTAAACTGGTAATGTCTCCATAGGGGAAAGGTCATCCAGACTCCGCTTAATGGCGACATTCCCCATCGCATATCAGCATTTGGAGTAGTTTTACCAAAAACATCAGTGGCATGATGCATCATCCAACCCGAACATCCATACATATCCTTAGCCGAAACTCTACCGGGTTCTCTCCATTTATCAACTAAATTTACTAGAGGAACAGTCAATTCATGAAGGTTGCAAATCTCTGCATGCCAGTAATTCATTTGCAGGTTAATATTTGTATGATAATCTGAATTCCATGGTGCTTGAATATGGCTGTTCCATATGCCCTGTAAATTAGCCGGCAGAACCCCCGGACTTCTTGAACTACCCATCAACAAATATCGTCCATACTGAAAATACAGAGCTACAAGGTCTGGGTCTTCACCACCATTTATCACAGAATCCAGTCTTTCATTTGTTGGTATTGATGAAAGTTGTTTGCCTCCTAAATCAATCTGAACACGACTAAAAATTGCCGAATGTTCTTTAATATGTGATTCTTTGATTTGAGCATAAGATTTACCTTCTGCTTTATCCAGTATATTGTTACAAATCAACAAGGGCTCAATACTTCTGTCATAGTTTAATTTATCGAGGCTATAATCAGTTGCTGCAGTAAGAATTAGTGTTAACTCATCTGCATTATTAATAATTATTTTTCCCTTTTCAGCTTTTATCTCACCACCTTTATTGAGGGCAATCATTTTTGCTGCAAACTTCATATTTTTGCCACCTTCCCCATGTTCATCTGTAGTTTCATCTATAATCTGACCTTCTAATATTAACTGATTGTTTTCAGCAAATACTTGTGCATCTTGTTGCCTTTTCAGAAACACTTCGGTATTAATGCTTGCCGGTTTATCTGCAGTGATATTTATAACAATTATATTATCAGGAGCCGAAACAAATACTTCTCTTGAAAAACTCACTCCATTAATTGTAAATATTGTTTTATTTATACCATTGCTCAGGTAAAGTTCTCTTCGATAATCTGTGTATCTGGCAAGGCTATCCATTGACAGAAAAATATCCCCAAAAGTTTGATGAGACCTAAAGCGAGGGGGAGTACCTAACAGGCTTTTGTTACCAAGTTCATAAGCTTCTTTTATTTTATTCTCAAAAATCAGTTTCCTGATAATGTTTAGATCTTTGAGTGCATTTTCATTGTTGGTATTAAAGCGTTTTCCTGCCCAAAGACTTTCTTCATTAAATTGGATACGTTCATTATACACATTCCCGAATATCATGGCACCCATGCGGCCGTTTCCAACCGGCAAGGCTTCATCCCAAATAATAGCGGGTTCATTGTACCATAAAACAAGTGAAGGGTCTGCCTGCTGTTCTTTTCCTTTTTGAGTAAAATAATTGCAGGAACCAAAACATAAGAGTGCAATTAGCAATAATATTAAGTTTGTTTTTTTCATTAAGATCAGGGTTAGTTGCAGCACCGTTCATTTATTATGGCTCTTAGTTATCAAAATTCAGTTTTAAAAATTTTGTCTCATAATGCTCTATCAACATAGGAGCTGTAAGTATTGATAGTTCTTCTTCCAACACATTTACTTCCTGTGCTGAAGTGGCTCCTGTTTCTTCAAGCAGTCGTCTGATATCCAAAATTGCATGGTCGCCTTCCAATTCTCTCAAATGCAGGATAATACCTTTTTTATCGATTGATGGGGTGGTATTCACCAATAATAAATTAGGAAGGTTCAGGTTTATTAGTGAACGGGAAACCAACACGGTTTTTTTTGCTCCTCTGGCAGGCAACATAATTCTCGATTTAAACGGAACTCTATTTCCCCAACCAAACCTGGTTGAAAAAATGTTTGAATTATCATCAGAAGAAGTAATGCTGTAGGTCCATTGCAATTCGCCTCCCTGGCTTGCTTTGAAATTGGTAACCCAATAGTTATTTAAAACCCAGGAATAAATATGGTTGGTTGTTGGTTTGAGCCGGTAGTAATATCTTCCGGTATTTATAGCGCCAAACTGCACCAAAGGAATTTCATTGCTTACGAAAACAATTTGTGATTTATTGCCTTTTACTGCAGCAAAATTTTGTATAGTATTCCAGTCTGACGAGCTTCCTTCCAATTGATTAATCCCGGGATATACAACTCCTCCCTGAGCTTCAAATGCTAATTTCCCTCCAGTAAGATTAAACGGAAAAGCTATATAAACTCCTTCGGGGCTTGTAACGGGTAGCTTAATCATTTGGTACAAAAATTCAATCTTTTTCTGGTAATGATACAACCTTATTTCTATGTTAACTCCTCTTTCATCTGCACATACCGGCATATCTCCATTCAGGAATACACTGTTGTAAATGGCTCCATTTTCTTTTTTTGTAATTATAATATTACTCAGTAATGTTCTTCTCATTCCGAGAGGCTTATACACTGTATCTCTGGTTGAATTAGTTAGTCGTTCCATTTGGTGGCGGTTATCAAGCTCTTCATAAATAAACTGACCTAAAGTCAGGGTATCGTCAGTATCTATAAGCTCTTGCTGAAGTTCTTTATCAAAAATTCCGGTAACAAGCCCTGTGCTAACATCAATAGTTAATTGATAGAATTTGTTTTCAAATGATTGACCATCTGTATGTGGATTTGGTTTACTTTTTTGTCCAACATTCACTTGCAGTGTTTTGTATCCCATTGGAGGAATATCTTCTACCCATAATCCAAAATATGCACCCTCCATTCGTTGCTCGTATCTTTGATATGGAACTTCTCTTCCTTCAGCATCATTAATGGTAAAGCTTTCTCCCTCCATTGCTATTTCATTGGGAAGAAATAATTTAACAATGCCAGAACGTTTCCAGTTCAGGGTGTTGAAGACAGCAATTGTAGGTAAGTTCGATTTGTTTAAAGCAGGTTCAATAAAAGCCAAAACTTTTTCTTCTAAGGCATATGATTTTTTTGCGGCTTCCCATGCGTAAGAAGACTTCATCGCCCATTGATTAATTGTATTTTGTGCCAAAGGTTCACTAACACTTTCTGCTGCTCCATGGGTGTGTTCGTCGTAAAATAAGAGCATATCATAGACCTCTTCAATTTCATTACGGAGATTATCGGGCATTTCAACATCCAGGATTTTACCCATAGATAAAATTGCTGTAATTGCAGCAATATTCACATGTGCTTTTCTAACTTCTTTGGTTTCGTTTGCAGCCGAGCCAACTCCATCTGTCCACCAATCGGGCCAGGCAACTTTTTGTTCAGGTATATCATCTGCATGTTCTTCATCCATATAAATCATGAAATCTCTTGCCAATGCACTTCTCAATTTAGGCCATTCGTATTTTTCATTCCATTTTTTGATAATGTCGCATGCTTTTGTCGAAGGTGGTGAATTATCAGTCACATATCCTGAAAACTGTAAGGAAACTTTGTTGTAGGGATATCCTTTTTCTTCAAGGCCGCTTAGATAATAGGATAGGTTATTCCGTAAAATATCTTGTTGTCCGGTAGTAATACCAATTGAATTTCCATGTTGATAATGTTCGCTTCGGTACGCCAGCAAACGATTTCCGGCAGGTGATTGCCACCAAAAGGTGGTGGGTTTATTAAAAGGTTTACGTGCCCGGTGAGCATGTATTCCCATGGTAAGGTATTTTACATCGGTATTATGATAATAGTCAACCATACACCAGGCAATACCGTTCACATCGTTTTGCATTGCTGTTGTAACATCAATGCCTTTGTCTTTAAGCATCTTCAATGTTTTAGTTTGAGCTGCCAATGCTGACTCGTCTATTATCTCAGAGAAATTAAGGAACATGCCGGTGGCTTCTATCCTTCCCTCTTTAATCCGCTTTATCAACCGGTCTATTTGTTCTTTCGGCCGGCTTTTCAGATATTCCCTGACTGACCAGGAAGTTTCACATGTCCACCGGAATTTTGCAGCATCCGGGTAGTCATCGGTTTGGTCGCAAAAATCGAGAGCATAGTCTATGTACCTGAGGTGTTCAGGCAATATCTCTGTTTGGGGACGGGTATATCCAATATCGGTATGTGTATGTTGGACAAGAAAAATCTCCCATTCTCTTACCGGGCTTAGGGTAAAAGCTTTGTGCACAGATTTTTTGCCCGCTATTTGTATTTTAGCTTCAAAGGAAGTTTCTTGCCCTGCTTTTGGTAAATATATTTCCACCTTATTGAATCCGGCTTTCAGAATTGCATTTTTTTTGATGTCTCCAATTTTTATTACTGCCTTTGCATCACCTCCTAAATGGATAAAATCTATACTAACAGAGTGAAATAGATTAGCATCTTTTTTTGCTACTACTTTGTTTTGATAAATTGTTATTTTTTCTTCAATTTGAGTTGTATAGGTCATAAACCATGCATCATTATCAATAGTTTTTGTAGATATTTTAATATGAGCAGGTTCACCCAGCTTTATTGCATTAACAGGAAGTTTTAATACAGCAAAGCCCATCTGGTCTTCATATTTATCAAGCATAGTAACATTTAAGTTAAATTCTGCTCCATCTTTTCCCGGGAATTCCCTGATCCCGAGATCGCCGGTTCTGGAATTACTGAAGGAAAACCATTGTACACCGTTTACGCTTAATTGAAAGCTTGCCGGGTTTGAATTAACATCCATCGCAAAAAGCCACATAAAAGTAATATACTCATCACTATAGTTTTTGGGTACTGCTTCTGTTTTCCATTCAATAAAATCATAGTCTGCGTGCCCTCTTAAAAGCAACGAAGTATTTACATCAGGGAAGGGGGAATGATAACCAAACCGCTTTCCATTAACTTCTTCGGTATATCCTTGATAATAGTCTTGCCTGTTATTTTGTCCGAAAGCAATGCTTGTTATCATTAAAAAGAGTGATGTAAAAAGTTGTAGTTTCATAATCGTACTTTATTAATTACTTTCAACAGCCCCATACCTTTTATTATCCAGGTCTATTTTACCTTCCAGCATAATGGCGATAACAGTGTAGTTTTTGTCTATAACTTGTTGTGGGAGGTCAATATAAAGTAATCCCGGATATGAGCTCCAATAAACTTTACTGAATATTTCATGTTCGAGCATGGCTCCGTTTCCTACCACATATATTCTGTTTATTTTGTTTTTGATGCCTCTGAGTGCAATTTTACCATCTTTAGGAAAGTCTCTCACAAAAACATATAATAAAGTGCTGTCTTTTGAAAGGGCAGTAGGGCCATAATAATATTCATAAGGAATTCCGGCTTCAGCAGTATAAATTGCTTCACTGTGCTTTTTAGTCCATCTGCCAAGGTCTGTTAAAATTTGCACCTGTTCAGCAGGGATTTTGCCATCGGCTTCCGGCCCAATACCCAGAAGCAGGTTGCCGCCTTTTGAAATACAATCTACAAATATGTCAATTATTTGCTGAGAGGATTTGTAATGCTTGTCACTGGGCTGATACCCCCACGATTCATTCATTGTCATGCATAATTCCCAGTATCTTGAATTTGGTTTGAGTACAGGTAAACCCTGTTCGGGCGTGTCGTAGTCTCCTTTTTGCCTTAGTCTGGAATTTAATATGGTTTTATTATTTTTTGCAAAGAGAATAGATTTAATCTTAGAAACATCCCACTCTTCATCCTCGTGTTCCCAGTCGCCATCAAACCACCAGATATCGGGATTGTATTTTTCAGCCAGTTCTTGCAGTTGTCCCAGGTAGTAGTCCTGAAATTTATTCCACCTTTCAGGGTCATCTTTAATTTTATAGCGGTTGATCTTTCTTGTGTGGTGGGTATAAAGTTCAGAAGACCAGTCGGGTAATGAATAGTATATTCCTACTTTAAGCTTATTTTTGCGAAGCGCCTCAACAAAAGGGCTTAAAACATCTTTTTTTGCAGCAGATTGTTTTACGGCATTCAATTTCCCGTACTTTGTATCCCAAAGAGAAAAACCATCATGATGTTTTGAGGTGATAACCGAATATTTTGCACCACTTTGCTTTATCAACCTGGCCCAATATTCCGGGTCATAATTTTTTGCTGTAAAACCATCCAGTTGTTTCATATAATCAGCGTGTGTGATGTAGCCATTAAAAAACGACCAGGATTCACTGATGCCGTTTACTGCATAAATTCCCCAATGGATAAAAATTCCAAGTTTAGCATCCTTGAACCATTGCATTTTTTGTTCATGCAAGACAGAATCTTGTTTTATCCCGGTTTGAGCATTCAACAGTAATGGAAGAAATAAAAATGTTAAAAAGAATGTCCTCATGTTTAGTTTGGTTTTAATTATATTTCACAGTTAGTTTTTCGGCAACACCAAATGTTCTGATTTCAAATTTAACCATCGGTTTATTAGCCGTATTTTTGAACTTACAGTCAAAAGTAATGGAATGTTCTCCATTTGTTTGGATAATGCCAAAACAGTTCCCTGTTTTCAGAGGGGTTTCCAGTATTGTTAAGCATTGGAGCAAAGCTTAATCCATTAGCTTGATATCTTTTCCTAATCCAAGGTGATAATTAAACATTTTTTCACTAATTATTACAGAAGGTATACTATCAATAAATGCCCTGGCCCTTATTTTAGTGGTTTTTATAATAGAAAAGTCTTTAGAATAAAGAGGGGAATTAATACCAGGCTCTGAACCGTCTTTAGTAAAATGTATGTGGGCATTTTTACTATCACAGGTAATATTTACATTAAATACCTGACTTTCCGGATTTCCAATGTCCATAGTTACGGCCATGCCTGTATTTGGTACTTTAATGGAATTTCTTTGAGCGTCTCTTAGTAGAGCTCCAGTAAGCGGTGTTTCGTAACTGAATGGTGCAATTTGAACATAATAAAAAGGGAAGCTACCCTGTGCCCAATCATCTCGCCAGTTTTTAATCATTGTCGGAAAAAGCTTTTCATACAAGATAGCTTCCATGGTATTCGATTCACCCTGGTACCAGATAGCACCTTTTATTCCAAAAGGTATAAGTGGTGCAATCATGGCATTATAAATTTTGCCTGGACTCTGTTGATTTAGAGCTAAAGTGCCAGGTTTAGCTTTCATTTCATTTTCCTTTTTCGTCCGTAATTGTTATCACTGATTTATTGTTCCAGCTGCCTGTCCTTGCAATCGCCAGAACAATCTACGTGGTTTTGGTTCATCTTCCCTTTTAATAACTGACAGGATATTCATATCATCATAAGTTCTTGATGATTCTGTGTTTCCTGAATTTTCTCCAGGGGAAATATCCCGCTAATAAATATTACCGGTCAATACTTTTTTCTGTAATTTCATTACTGCATCCTCTCTCTGCAAGAGAAAGTGTTACAATCCCTGCAAAATTTAAAATTGTTTTTAAACAAGTGAATTTTATACTTTCCGGAAACCAATACCCCTGAAACAGATTTTATTGGGGTCATCAGGCTACTTTTGTTAAGTTTGATGCCAATTATCTCAGGTTTAAGGTATTCAAATAATTTCACCTGGGCGCTGATGTGCCAGCCACAATATCCCGGACTGTACAATAAGGTTCGGAGTGAAGAGGCATTAGTATTATTAATCCTGGTTTTTACTGAAAAATATCTTTCTGCAATTGCTGAAGCTTTATCGGCACTTTCAGAGGCTATCCTATCCAGCATAAATCCTATTGGATAGTCTTTATCTTTTACTAATTGATCGATTTTATCACTGATATCTCTCCCCAATGTAAAAACATACATAGCAAGGTGGCTGGCTTTTGGATAAATTTCTGTCAAAGGACTTACTTCATCATTTTTGCCTTCACCCTGGTATATCTGTTTAAAATCTGTTTTTGTGATGATCCTGTATATTCCCTTTGGGATGATTAACTTTTCATACAATTCAAATGACTTATTATACAAATCTTCAATCTCTGCAGGAATTTCTACTCCATCTGAAATACCCATGGCATTTAATACATCGCTTTTAAATGGATGAATTTCATTAGCCCTGTAGCTTATGTTATATGTTTTGTAGTCTTTAGACATGATGTTGGATGCCGGTTATCGCTCCGACATAAGGGGTAGAACATAAACCACTTTCTTCTAATTTATTAATTTACCTAAATTGTATGGGTCGAAGATTAAAAAAATCCATTATCAAGGATACGGGGTTTGGAATCAATTTCTTGCTAATTACGCATCATTTCAGCAATTTTCCTAATATGCTCCGGCGTTGTACCACAGCATCCGCCAATAATATTTGCTCCGGCTTTAATAAGCTCTGGTACATATCCGGCTGTCTGCTCTGGGGTTTCAGGAAAAACAGTTTTTCCATCTTCATAAACCGGCTACCGCCAAAACTGTTGGTTCCTATCATATCAGCGCCTGCCTTGATGTAGCTTTTAGCAATTTCAAAAACATCATCCGGGCGATTGATATTCCACAATTCGGTGCATTCACCACCAATTAATCCTTTGGCTTGCAGTAAAGTACCCCAGGCTCCGTCAGATAATAGTATTTCTTCAGATTGAATTCTATCTGAAATTTTTTTCATTTTTTTGAATATTAAATTAAGCAAGTTGATTTAAATATTCAACAACACTTTGCGGTTCAGGGCCATAGAAATCTGCCCCTATCTGTGTTTTGAACTTTTCGGTTACCGGGGCACCGCCAATCAGAACATTCGTTTCAGGGAATTTTTCTTTAATATGTTTTGTAATAGCTTCCATGTTTATCATGGTGGTTGTCAATAATGCCGACATCCCAACGGCTGCCCCGGGATATTTTTTCAGCTTACTGATAAACTGTTCGGAATTAACATCCACCCCCAAATCAACAACTTCCCATCCGCCACCTTCTATCATCATGGCGACCAGATTTTTGCCAATATCGTGAAGATCGCCGGCAACGGTCCCAATTATTACAGTCCCTTTACGCTTTACTTCGCCGGATTGGAAAAATGGCTTTAAGTGTTCCATAGCCATGCTCATGGCTTTTGCGGACATCAGCATTTGAGGTACAAATATTTTGTTTTCTGAGAACTTTTTTCCAACACGTTCCATGGCTGGAACCAGGGCTTTTTGAAGGAGATCATCAGGGTTGATCCCATCTTCAAGGGCTTGTTTTGTAAGTTCATCAGCTCCATCCTGTTCTTTCATATCGGGTGGGAAGGGAGAAGATTTGTTTATTTTTCCATATTCAACACAATGTCCTATTTGATCAAGAATATTATTCATGTTACTTAAATTTAATCACTTGTTTACAAAACAAAATTTATGAAAATCTTTGACTTTAAGGATATATCCTAATTAGTTTCTGCTAATCATTAAATAGCGAATAAATATATACTCATTTTTAAAAGCTTTAAGATATGAATATATTTAAAACTCCCTTGCCACATCAATCATGGCTTTCAGGTTCTCAGGAGGCGTATCGGGCGGTATTGCACAACCGGCATTTAGAATAAACCTATTTGTATCTTTATAAGTATTCAGCAACTCCTGTGTTTTATGTCGAACATCATACACTGTTCCCAAGGCCAGTACTCCACTGGGGTCAATGTTTCCAATTAGCGTAACTTTATTGTGATATGCATTATATACTTTTTGTACATCGGTTTTGTAATCCAGTTCAAAGGCATCGGCACCGGTTTGAAGCATGAGAGGAAGAATGATATCAGTATTTCCACATATATGTAAAGTATAAGGCAGACCTAAATTATGCGCAACTTTAACAATTCTTTTTTCGTAAGGTAAGGCGAATTTCTCATACATTTCGGGGGATATCATCTCTGGTCCGGCCGGACTGTCGCCATTCGAAAGCATATCGCAGCCTGTTTGTGCCATTAAATTCAGAAATTGGGAAGTTGTTTTGCTACAGTATTCCAGCAACTCAAAAAGCCGGCTTTCATCAGCCATCATCAGGTCAAGCATCCAGTTTTGAGCACCACGCATCATGCTTGCCAGGGTAAAAGGTGCCTGGTCGCAATTGCCCCTGACAAATATTTCATCCTTAAAATATTCTTTTAATAGCCGAACCGCTTCTAACCAAATCTGTATGTACTTATAATTCTCAATATTTGAGGGTTTTAAGTCTTTAACCTGAGTCATATTATCCAAACAACCCAAATGTACCCTGGCCGGTTCATTAAGCGGAAAATCAACAGGTACGCCCACTGCACCCGCCAGGGTAACGGTATCAACATCCACAAGTATCCCATCGAATTTATACTTTTCAACTGATGCAATAAAAGCATCTGCTATTACTTTTGGATCGTTCCGAAACTGCTCCATTGTAACACCATACTCTTTTGCCGCCATCATAAAATTGTGCAGCATAATTGGAGTTTTATCTGTTGGTTCGCCTTTTAGGGCTGCTTGTATTCTTTCGTATCCGTTCATGGTTTTTTATTTTGGTTTCTGGTTTCTTGATTCTAGATTCTTGATTCTAGATCCTAGATTCTAGATCCTAGATTCTAGATTCTTGATTCTAGATCCTAGATTCTAGATTCTAGATTTTAGATTTATGTGTTGTGGTGCTTTTCTACTGATGAGATGAAGTTGTTTAGCTTTTTACCGAGATGTTCAACCTTCTCATGTGTTGAAAGATAACACTCTTCGTCTGTTAATGAACCTGTTTCAAATAGTGTTTCCAAATGATCTATTGTTTCGTCATTTGATGATAAAGCATATATTAAAAATTTAATAAAATCCTGTTTATACTTTCTTCTTCCATAACCTTCAACTATGTTTGATTTCACTGATTTACTTGATCTCCTAATTTGGTTACCCTCTTCGAACAATTCAAATTTAGGTAGCTTTGTCAATGACATTTTATGCACATCAATTACAACTTCCCTTGCAATCTGCCAAATTTCTAAATTCTTATAACTCATAATAGTTTTGGTTTAAGCTAATTATCTATCC
>SDBS01004145.1_pt1 | contig 14210 bp, 14 predicted proteins | sample 2277091 | NCBI WGS metagenome assembly SDBS01 (sample SAMN10404972, study PRJNA504765) | marine sediment metagenome | isolation source: marine sediment core GS10_PC15, 163 cmbsf | place: Arctic Ocean: Southern Knipovich Ridge | collected 2010
GTTTAATATGGAACTCTTGGAGGTTGCAGAAATCCAGCATGAAACAACCCTCCAGCAGGTTGAGCGCACCTCAAAACTGGTCGATGCAGGCAGCCTTGCCCGTGGTTCCCTCCTTGAGATACAGTCACAGGCAGCCACCGAAGAACTGAATGTAATCGAAGCCGAAAATGCTCTGGAAATCTCCTACCTTACCCTGACACAAATGCTGGATCTCGATTCTGTAGGTGATTTTATGATAGAGATCCCGGAATTCGGTGATGTTGCCAGGGATCCGATACACCTTACAGTTGACGAAGTATACCGGGAGGGTATAAACGTACTTCCCAGGATACGTAGTGCAGAACTTCAGGTAGAAAGCGCCGAAAAAGGACTTAGCATAGCCAAGGGAGGTCGCAGTCCAAGCCTGACAATGAGAGGTTCATATGCCACCGGATACTCAGACGCAAGGCTGCAATTGCTAGGTCTTGACCCCGAATTTAACCCTATCTGGGAAGATTATCCCTTCTGGGACCAGATGAAAGATAATCGAAATATTGCCCTTACCTTTGGATTGAACATCCCGATATTTAACAAGACGATGATCAGCACGAACATCAGCAATGCCAGACTAAACGTGCTGAATTATGAACTGACCCTGGAAACCACCAAGATGGACCTCTATAAAAGTATCCAGCAGGCCTATGCAGATGCCAAGGCAGCCCGCAGGGCTTACATGGCCACAGAAACTGCGCTGGTCTCAATGGAAGAATCATTCAAGTATACCGCGGAGAAGTATGAAGTGGGACTGGTAAACACAGTCGACTACAACATTGAGAAGACCCGTCTGACCAATACCCAATCCGACCTTCTCCAGGCCAAATATGACTACATATTCAAGATGAAGGTGCTGGATTTTTACAGGGGCGTACCCATCAGACTTTAAAGCAAAAAACATACTATACCAATAACCTATAAACAGAACAGAATAAATGAAAACCAAGAAATTATTACGGTATTCCCTTATTGCCGTTGTTGTCTTAATCGTGCTGGCGGTTGTTGGCAAGAAGGTTGGATGGTTTGGGAAAGAGGAAGTTATCGAGGTGGCAGTTGAAAAAGCAAAACGCAGGGATATCATCGAAACAATTACCGCTAACGGTAAAGTACAGCCTGAAACAGAAGTAATCATCAGTCCGGATGTTTCGGGTGAAATTGTCGATCTGAAAGTCAAAGAAGGCGATATGGTCAATTTAGGTCAATTGCTGGCCCGCATCAAACCGGAAGTTTACATTTCAGCCCGTGATCGTTCGCTGGCTTCGCTTAATTCATCCAAAGCCCGTTTCTCCCAGGCAGAAGCACAATACATACAGAAGGAACTGGATTATAACCGGAATAAAAAACTCTGGGAACAACAGGCCATATCAGAATCTGTTTATGAAACGGCATTATCAGCCTACCATATTGCCAAGGCCGAGCTGGATGCAGCCAAATATTCAGTAAAAAGTGCTGAAGCTGCCCTGTCCGAATCCCAGGAAAATCTTATCAAAACATCAATTTATGCCCCGATGACCGGGACTATCTCCATGCTACTCGTCGAGAAAGGGGAGCGTGTGATAGGCGCACAAATGATGACCGGGACCGAAATGATGAGAATTGCCGATCTCGACAGAATGGAAGTCATGGTGGAGGTAAATGAGAATGATATTGTCAGTGTAAATATGGAGGATACTGCTATGATTGAGGTTGATGCATTCCTGGGTCAGAAATTCAAGGGTATTGTGACAGAAATAGCCAATTCTGCCAAGACCACCGGATTGACAACTGACCAGGTAACCAATTTCGAGGTTAAGATCTTCCTCCTCCGGGAATCATACCAGACACTGTATGATGAAGGCTATGTTAATCCCTTCCGCCCGGGGATGTCTGCGACCGTTGATATCATGACAAAAATTGAATCAGATGTTCTCTCTGTACCAATCCAGGCTGTTACTACCAGGTCTGATTCAAGTCTGGTAGAAGCATCCGAAGAAACAGAAGAAACAGAAGAAGTGAAAGATGATGAGGAAGAGGAGATGAATGAGATTGTATTTATGGTGAATGATGAGAGCAAGGCTGAGTTTGTCAAGGTAAAAACAGGTATCCAGGACAACAATTACATACAGATCCTGGAGGGTGTTGAGGAAGATGACGAGATAATAACAGCTCCATATAATGCCATTTCGAAAAAGCTGAAGGCCGATGCCGTGGTCGAAGTGGTTGACAAGAAAGATCTTTTCAAGAGCGATAAAAAGAAAAAAAAGTAGAATCATAACCGGAGGATAGACTGAAATGGCCCTTATCCTCAATTTAGATACTTCAACCCAGATCTGTTCAGTGGCACTGGCCCTGGATGGGGAATTGCTTGGATTGAAGGAAAGCCACGAAGACAAATCACATGCCAGTCTCCTGGCAGTTTTCATCAGGAACATACTGGAAGAAAACGCAAAGGTTATTTCAGATCTTGATGCCGTAGCTGTCAGCAAGGGACCAGGGTCCTATACGGGTTTGCGGATCGGGGTATCAACAGCAAAGGGACTGGCTTATGCCTCCGGGATCTCATTGATCAGTATTGGTACTCTATCTTCCATGGCAACCGGTGTCATCCATGGCAATCAAATTGAAAATAAGGCATTATCTAAGGATAAATCCCTTTGTCTCTGCCCCATGATTGATGCCAGGCGAATGGAGGTATATACTGCTATTTTCCATCCTTCGGGGGAAATGATCGAACCAATCGCTGCAAAGATCATTCAGGAAGACAGTTTTAAGGATATTCTTGAACAAAACCGAGTGATTTTCTTTGGTAATGGCGCTGCCAAATGCAGGGACATCATACAGCATCCCAATGCCATCTTCCTGGAAGGGATCGAGACCTCTGCAAAATATATGGTCACGCTGGCAGAGTCAGCCTGGCAACAAAAATGTTTTGAGGACGTTGCTTATTTTGAACCCTTTTACCTGAAAGACTTTGTAGCCACCATACCAAAAAATAAGATAATTTAATAAACCCGGACCCTGTATCCCGCTTCTGCCAAGGTATATAGGTCAGGTACGGTATATGAAATACATCTTTTGCATATTCATATTTTTGCTGATCCACACATTCCAGGTCTTAGCCCAGCAACAGTCCAGGATACAAAGCACGGTGGATCTTGAGAATGTAACCGGACCCGGAATGGAGAAGAATAATTTTATCCCGGGTGAAAAAATGGTATTCCAGGTATATTATGGTCCCCTGAATGCGGGTAAAGTCGATACATACCTTACCGTGGATACCTTCAGGAACCGGCAGGTATATTATGCCGAAGCAGTGGTCCGGACAACAGGCCTGGCTGATAAATTGTACAAGATCCGTGATATGTATGGTGGTTATTTTGATCCCGAAACATTGCTCCCTCTGAAATCCATACGGGATATCAGTGAGGGGAATTATAAAAAACATAATATCGTCGAGTACAACCATGATAGTCTGAAAGCATACAGCAGTGAATCCGGGGAGCATGAAATCCCGGCCAATATCAGGGATATGGTATCAGTATTTTATTATGTCCGAACCATTGATTATGACACTATGAAATATGATGACATTATCCATATCAACACTTTCTTCGACGATGAGCTGTTCCCGTTTGACATGAGATTCAGGGGCAGGGAGACCATCAAGACAAGAGGGGGTACATTCAGCTGTATCAAGCTTGTACCATTTGTCGAACCCGGCAGGATCTTTAAAAAAGAAGATGATATGACGCTCTGGTTTTCTGACGATGCCAATCACGTACTTATACGTGGCAAATTTGACCTGATCGTGGGATCTGTCAAATGTGATCTGATTCAATACGATGGACTGAAATATTGAGGGTTTTACTATCTTTGATCAACGAATTCAAAATTCTTTCTTATGGCTACTACGGCAGATTTCAGAAACGGCCTTTGCATAGAATACAATAACGACTTATATACTATTGTCCAGTTCCAGCATGTAAAGCCAGGCAAAGGGCCTGCTTTTGTAAGGACCAAACTCAAAAGCCTGACCAACGGAAGGGTCATTGATAACACCTTTAATGCCGGAGTGAAGATCTCTGTCGCCAGGGTGGAAAGAAGGCCCTATCAATTCCTGTACAGTGATGATATCGGCTACCATTTCATGCACCTGGAGACCTATGAACAGATATCGCTTGAGACATCCATGATTGATAACCCTGATTTGTTGAAGGAAGGCCAGGAAATTGAGATTGTGTACCATGCCGATACCGAGACTCCTCTTTCCTGTGACCTACCTCCGTTTGTAATTATGGAAGTGACCTATACTGAACCAGGTGTCAAAGGAGATACCACCTCTTCCACTGCATTAAAATCCGCTACCATTGAAACAGGTACAACGGTTAATGTCCCTATATTTATCAATGAGGGAGAAAAAATAAAAGTTGATACCCGGACCAAAGAATATGTCGAAAGGGTAAAGGAATAAATGGCTGAAAAAGCATCATTTAAACGGCTGAAATTATACTCTTTTAAGCTTAACGCCCTGCTTGAGATCACGCAGGCGATCAATGAAAATCTTTCCAGCAGGGGATTGCTTAAACGTTACGAGTCCATACTCACGGATGATCTGAACATTGGCAGGATAGCTATTATCAAGCTTAATGATAAGTGGGAGACAATATTAACTACCGGTGCAGACAAGGAGGATGTTTCACATATTGATGTTGAAAAGGAACTTTTGCCTATCAAGGAAATCAGTTTTGTGACCTCTTCTCCACATGAAAGCCTTAAGAACTTCGACATAATCATCCCGGTCATAACCCAGGACACCCCACTGGCTTTTGTATTGATCGGGGATATAGACGAAGAAGCCGAGGGTATCAGTCCCACAATAAAACACCTCCATTTCATTCAGACCATATCCAATGTGATTATTGTAGCCATTGAAAACATCAGGCTGCATAAGGAAAGTCTGCGACAGGAGGCGATGAGGAAAGAGCTTGAACTGGCCTCACGGATCCAGCGTATGCTCATCCCGGAAAACTCATCCCTTCCCCAGAACAGGCATGTTCATTTTACCGCATTCTATCATCCTCACTTTTCAGTTGGGGGAGATTATTACGATTGTATTTCTTTGAATAATAATGAAATTGGTTTTTGCATAGCGGATGTGTCCGGAAAGGGAATTTCTGCAGCCATCCTTATGTCCAATTTCCAGGCTAATCTGAGGGCTCTGTTTTCCGATGAAATCACACTTAATCAATTGGTAACCAGGCTAAATACACGAGTAATGGCCAGTGCAAAAGGAGAGAAATTCATAACACTCTTTATCGGCAAATACATCGTTAGCCGCAGGGAGCTGCAATATATTAACGCGGGACATAATCCACCCATTCTTTACGAGGAAAATAAAAAGCAACTTTCCATGCTGATGAAGGGATGTGTGGGGATGGGTATGCTTGATGAAATCCCGGCCATTGAGATGGGCGTGGTAACCATGCAGGAACCTACAAAAATGTTCTGTTATACAGATGGACTGGTTGAATTGTTGGATGAATCAGGCATTGAATTCGGGACTGAAAAGATTGAAGGGCATATTACCAATATTCATCCCATTCACGAAAACATCAATGATATCATAGAAAGCCACAACATCCTTGAGGGGAACACGGCCATATTCGACGATATTTCCATCCTCGGCATTGAATTTACTCCGAATTCCTGAAACGTGTTTCCCTGTGGTACACATCTATGGCCACAATGGCCGCAGTAAAGGCCCAGAATAGGGCTGATGCTTTGTCCGTATCCAGGAAGTTGTTCAAAAGTCCATGCAGATAGTATGTAATCAATCCTAATAGCAGGGAAATCGACAGTATCCTGATATTCCTGTCTCGAACCCTTGTCCAATTCCTTACTCCTGCAATAATGGTATAAATGACTATGGCCAGGAAAGAAATTGTGCCCGGTATGCCAGATTCGGCTAAGGGCCCGATATATTCACTATGGGCATTTCCAAGGTTCGCAGCATTGGTGCTTATCTCTGTCTTTTCACGTTCCAGCTGGAATGGTGCATATTGAAACATATATGTTCCGGGGCCCCAACCAAATACAGGCTTCTGCTTGAACATCCGCCAGGCGCAACTCCAGCGGTTCAGCCGCTCCAGGTTGGATGCATCCGTTGCTACATTGGATATGGATTTCACATGTTCCATCAAATCCTCCGAAGATGTCTGCCGGTTTTGTTCCAAATTAATTTTTATTTCAGAACGATTACCATATAAAAAAGCCAGAAATACCATGCCCAAAATGGCCAGGTAGGAGAATTTGATCCTGAACCGGATAATTAGATATACCCCCAATGCACCCACCAGGCTTACCCAGGCTGCCCGGGTATATGAAAAGAGTACAGCGGCGAAAAATATAATAATCACAATCCACAGAGATACTTTTTTAATCATACTAACCTTTCCCTGGATGAAAATGAATCCGATCAAAACCGGAATCAGCATGGCCAGTATCGCACCATAAGAGGTATGGTCATTATAAAAAGGCTGAACAACAAAATGAGCTGCCTGCTGGTTAAAGAAACCGTAACCGGCATGCCGTACCCAGGCATATCCTATCACTATCATAAAGGGGATAATGTACATCCAGGTATAGACCTGTACATTTTCGATTTTACGGAAGATCTGGGTTGCCAGGAGATAAAACGCCAGTAAAAACCATATCCTTGCGGTCAGGAATTTAAAGGAAACCAGTGGCATTGTACTGGTGATACTGGTAATAAAGATCCAGACCAGGTTGAGTAAAATGACGATTGAAACAGGATGATAAAGTATCTTCCGGTCAAACTGCCCTTCAAACAGGTATTTCAACAGAAAGAATAACAGGATTCCTATGAGCAGGGGCTCTGACGGCAGGGAGAGGTCAAAATCATACCCTTTTATGATGTCTGACAGCTGAACGGATAAGGGGGTAACAAAGACAGCTATCAGGACCAGTTTATCCAGGGCATAAACGGCTGTTAAAACAATCAGCAGTACCAGTGGAACAATACTGAAATAGTAGAATTCCTTTGCAATGAGTAAGGTATTCAATGCAACAAACAGGAAAGAGACCAGGTATACCAGATAAGTCTCCCGCTTATTTGCCAGGCCGGGCTTCATCAGGCTGAACGGAGCTTTCTGAGGAAACTTTCAAAGAATAAAAATGCCATCACAGCCAGGACAAAAGTGGCAAATGTTGCAACCATGACTATGATAGACTTTTTCGGATAGGCTTTCTTTTCAGCCTTATAGGCTTTATCGAGAACAAAAACATTTGACAACATCAGTTCTGCCTCGGCTTTTGCTTCGATATATTTAAATTCCAGATCACGGAGTCTGCCAACTTCATTTGACCACATGCTCCAATAATAGACAAATGGTCCGGTATAATTTTGAAATTCTTCCATTTTGTCTTCAATTTCCTTTACCGCTTCCCTGTTGTTTTCCGTTATGGCTTTGCCATATGCCTCAGTAAGACGTTCAATCTGAGCATCATAGCTAATGATACCTTTTTTATGAAGAATGGCAATGGAATCATTATATGCACGAGCCCTCGCTGCTGAGTTTAAATACTCCTTTTCCACCAGTTCCAGGGCTTTCAAGGCCCTGTTACGTTTCATCCTGTTCATGGTTGAATCAATCTGGGTGGCAATATCATTGCCAATATCAGCTGCCATCTGCGGATCTTTATCCATCACTTCAATTACGATGGAATTAAATTCGGTCCGTTTGTATTTGATATTCGATGAATACTCACCGAAAAGTTTGGTCAGCGGGAATGCACCATCCGGATCAATCTCATAATGTTCCATCAGGTTGTATTGATCAATAATGTGATCCCTGATGTCGTCTGAATGCAGCACCTGTAATATCCTCTCGAGTTGGTCCTCATCGCCAAAACCCAGGATACCAACCCTGTCCTGGAAATTGGTCTGTAACAATGACTTGGATACAGGTGATTCGGATGCAGGGAACAGTACCACGCTGGAGCGAAATTTCGGTGTAATGGTAAATGATATCAGGGTGGAGATAATCGCAGCCGCCAGTGTTATTACGATCAACGGGATCTTTCTCTTCCACAGGTAAAGTATCAGATTACTGGTCTCAAAATTAAATTCTGTTTTTTCTTGGGCCATAACTATGTTACTATATTCAGGTAAGGTTAATTTTTCAGGATAATCAGGAAATAGTTCTTCTTTCCTTTCTGTACAATCAGGTATTTGCCATTTATAAATTCATCGCGGTCCAGATTACTTTCAGGATCACTTACTTTCTTTTTATTGATCATCAATCCGCCTCCCTGGACCATTCTCCTTAATTCCCCTTTGGAGTTGAAAACTGATGTCTCAGAACTCAAAATTTCCATTATTGAAGCACTGCCTTTTTCCTGATCCAGTTCGAAACGGGGCACGCCTTCAAATACGGAAAGGAACATATCTTCCCGAATGTTGCTTATCGACTCTGCTGTTGCCTTCCCGAAAAGGATCTCTGATGCATCTACAGCGGCCTTGTAATCTTCTTCTGAATGCACCATGATCGTCACTTCACGCGCCAGTGTTTTCTGAAGTAATCGTTGATGGGGGGCCTCCCTGTGCTCTGAAATAATTCCATCAATCTCATCTTTTGGCAACAGGGTAAATATCTTGATGTATTTCTCGGCATCCTCGTCACTGACATTGATCCAGAACTGAAAAAACTTATAGGGTGAGGTATATTTAGGATCGAGCCAGACATTTCCTTCCTCAGTTTTTCCGAATTTTCCCCCATCTGACTTGGTGATCAGGGGACATGTAAGGGCGAAGGCCTCTCCTCCCCTTTTCCGCCGGATCAATTCCGTTCCTGTTACGATATTACCCCATTGATCAGAGCCGCCCATCTGTAGTTTACAATTAATATCATCATAGAGGAAAAGGAAGTCATATCCCTGGACAAGCTGGTAGGTGAATTCTGTAAAAGACATGCCCTCTTTGCTATCCTGGCTGATCCTTTTTTTTACAGAGTCTTTCGCCATCATATAATTCACCGTGATATGCTTTCCAATATCACGAATGAAATCCAGGAATGTATAATCCTTCATCCAGTCATAATTATTGACCATCAGTGCAGCGTTGGGAACATCCTCAGAAAAATCGAGAAATTTTTTAAGCTGAGCCATCAGTCCCTCCTGGTTTTGCCTGAGTGTTTCCTCATTAAGCAAACTGCGTTCCTGAGACTTACCAGAAGGATCCCCTATCATTCCGGTAGCTCCACCTAAAAGTGCGACCGGACGGTGCCCGGACAGCTGAAAATGTTTAAGAAGCATTACGGAAACCAGGTGGCCAATATGAAGGGAGTCAGCAGTAGGATCAATACCAACGTAAGCCGTCGTCATCTCCTTCTGCAAGTGATCCTCTGTTCCAGGCATGATATCATGTATCATACCTCTCCATTTCAGCTCCTCAACAAAATTCATTGAAAAAATTTTGCCCAAAGATAGTAAAGTTCTGCCTATGTCTCAATCTCCCTGGATGCGGGTTCCGGGATGTGGTTTCTGATTTCTTCAAAGTTCAGAAAAGGGAATATGGCAGGGGCAAGCCTTGAAAGGGGTTGGTATAACAGTGAGCTTTCTTGATGTTCCTCGGAGATAAAAGGTATACGGCTGTTTATGCCATTGAGTATCACCAGAAAAATACTGATAAGAAAAGCCGTTTTCAGCATTCCGAAAAGGAGTCCGGCCAAACGGTTCACAAGGCCAAGTGCTACGGCTTTTACCAGTTTATCAAGGGCCCTGGAGAGCAGATGGACCAGGATCACAATAATGACAAATGTCAATGCAAATGAGATCAACGCAAGGTATTTTGTTTGCATGCTAAAATAGGAGATCATGAAGGCAGCTGTCAGGTGAGAAAACCGTATGGCCCCCCATACTCCTAATATCAGTGCAGCCAGTGATGCCGCCATGATCAGAAAACCCTTTGTAAAACCACGATAGGCACTCCAGAGTAAAAAGATGGCTATGATAAAATCAAAATAATTGATGCTCAGTCCTTCCATAAACTTTCGAGACATGATAAGACGAATTAAAATTATTAATAATCCACTGAGTGTGCCGTATAAGTTACCAACACTACTGAATGAACGGTCAAATTGTTTTTTCCCTTTGCTATATTTAATTTTAGTGTCGGCAACTATTCATTGAGTCAATTAAAAATCATACTGAAATGAAAAAAATCCTGCTAACCATCTTCTTTGTATTATTTTGGATCCTGGCTTTCGCTCAGGACGGGGAATATGAAACAATATTAAACATCCCCTATTACAGTGAATCTGTAAACCAGTCTGACGAATACATAAGCGAACGTTGTGTCCTGGATATCTATTATCCCAAAAACACAAAGGACTTTCCTGCCATAGTGTGGTTTCACGGTGGCGGATTAACAGGTGGCAATAAGGCAATTCCTGAAGCACTTAAAGAGGAAGGAGTTTGCATTATAGCCGTAAATTATCGTTTATACCCTAAAGTCAAATCCCCCGTGTATATTGAAGACGCAGCTGCTGCAGTTGCCTGGGTATTTAATAATATCGAGGACTATGGTGGTGATTCATCTAAAATATTCATATCAGGACATTCAGCCGGGGGATACCTGACCATGATGGTCGGATTGGATAAGAGATGGTTAGGATCGAATAGCATCAATGCCAACAGGATTGCCGGATTGATCCCTTTCAGCGGTCATACAATCACTCATCTGACTGTACGAAAAGAAAGAGGAATTGCCAATACGCAGCCAGTAGTGGATGACCTTGCACCTCTTTTTCATGTTCGGGCCGATGCACCGCCATTGCTGCTGATCACGGGAGATAGAGAGTTGGAAATGTTAGGCCGTTATGAGGAAAATGCCTACATGATGCGCATGATGAAAGTAGCCGGTCACAAAGAGACAAAAATTTACGAACTGGATGGTTATGGACATAGCATGACCCATCCTGCTTTCCCGCTATTAATGAATGAAGTTCGGAGAATCGTTGAAAGTAATAATCAATAGACCAAATATCACCCCAATGAAAACAATATTTATAAAAGCATCGCTTTTGTTATTTTCCTTACTCATAGTGGAAAAAGCAAATGCACAGATGAGCGTGAGGGACCAATTGGTCCATACTTATTCGATTGTTGCAAAAGACAAATTAACTGGTGAAATGGCTGTCGGTGTTCAAAGCCACTGGTTTTCGGTTGGCACCATCGTGTCCTGGGGTCAATCAGGAGTGGGTGTTGTGGCCACCCAGTCCTTTGTCAATCCGGCTTTCGGACCGGATGGGTTAAAACTGATAACAGAAGGTAAAGATGCGAAACAGGTACTGGACATCTTAATTGAAGGAGATGAGGGCAGGGATTACAGGCAACTGGCAGTACTGGATGCTGAAGGTATGGTATCTGCCTACACCGGGAAAAAGTGTATTGCATCAGCTGGCCATATTGTCGGGGACAATTATTCAGTACAGGCCAATATGATGCTCAACGACAGAGTGGTACCAGCCATGGCAAAGGCTTTTGAGAAAAATGACGACCTTCCCCTTGCCGAAAGGATTATCAAGGTTCTGCAGGCAGCAGAAGCGGCAGGTGGTGATATCAGGGGCAGGCAGTCTGCCGCATTGATCGTCGTCGGCCCTGATCCGGCACCACATCCCTGGCAGGATAAGAAAATCGATATCCGTGTTGATGACCATCAGGAACCCCTGGTTGAGCTTCACCGGATATTACAGGTCCACCGGGCATACGAACATATGAACCGGGGAGATCTGGCAGTTGAAACAGGAGACATGGTGACAGCACTGAAAGAATATGGGGCGGCTGAACAAATGTTCCCTGACAACCTGGAAATGAAATACTGGAAAGCAGTCGCACTTGCGAATAATCAACGCCTTTCAGAAGCCCTTCCCATTTTCAGGGAAGTTTTCTCTGCAGATGAAAACTGGAGAGAACTTACCAGAAGGTTACCTGATTCAGGATTGTTAAATTTGCCTGCAGAGGAACTTAGTAAGATCCTGGAATTAAAATCACAATAAATGTTCGAAGAAATAAAGGAGTGGCTAACTGCTCAATCCATTACATTTAAATCAGTCCATCACGGACCAACTGAAACATCTGAAGCAGCAGCTCTGGCGCGGGGAGAAGATCTCTCTATAGGCGGGAAGGCCCTGGTCCTTAAAATTGATGACTCATTTAAACTATGTGTTCTCAGTGCGGCAAAAAAATTAGATTCAGGTGCGCTGAAAAAGCATTTTGGGGCAAAGAAACTCAGATTTGCTGACAAGGATGAACTCAAGGAGTTAACCGGATTGGTGCCCGGATCTGTCCCACCCTTTGGAAAACCCCTGATAGATTTAGAGCTTTTGTTAGATCAATCCATCCTGCAAAACCAGAAAATAGCATTCAACGCCGGCTCGCTGAACGATTCCATTATTATGTCAGTGCAAGATTATCTGAAAGTGGCCAACCCGGTTATTATAGCATTTTCCAAGTAAACGGATTCAATAATAAATAAATCTGCTGGTAATGATGAAAATATTGAATAGTTTTCTAATCCTATTTGGTCTGGGTCTTACCTTATTCATCACCACAAAAACCTTTAAAATTCCGCACGAAGCATTTTATAATAACCAGGATGCATATGTCTTTACAAGGGGTAATGCAGATCCGGAGGTCAGAAACCAAATTGAACAAAAATTGCGTCAATTTCAAGAAGGGTACGAGGCAAGAGATACATCTGTCCTTTATTATTTTTTGGATGATCTATTCTCACAGGAAAATATCCTAATCCTCGGAACCATGCCCAATGAAATCTATTCCGGTTATGAAGAGGCTTCTGATCTGGTCAGGTCTGACTGGTTGCAATGGGGTGATGTCAGACTATTGGTTCAGAACGCGAATATTTCAACTCAGGGAAATGTCGCATGGATTTCAACTATTGGATTTGTTGAATTCGATCTATCCAGGTTCCTGGTATTGCCATTAAGATTTTCAGGCGTGCTTGTCCAGGAAGATTTTGGCTGGAAATTTCAGCAGATTCAATTTCAATTTGACCTGGATAGCAGTTTTACAGTAATGGCAATTTTACTTTTATGGATTTTGTTCCTGCTGAGTGTATTGAGGTTTTTTTACTTGCTTTTCAGGCTACTCAGGGCGCGTAGCGAAATATAAAACTTAATGTCACAAACGATCACATACCTGACTATGGGTGCAGTTTTCGGGCTCACTGCAGGAATATCCCCCGGCCCCTTGTTAACCCTGGTCATTTCAGAAACACTCAGGCATAACAAAACGGAAGGCGTGAAAATAGCTATTGCACCGCTGATTACAGATATTCCAATTGTTTTGTTAACCATTTTCATTTTTTCCAAGATGGCTAGTTTCGACGTGGTCATAGGTATAATCTCCATACTCGGTGGTATCTTTATTGCTTACCTGGGCTATGATAGTATTAAAAGCAAGGGCATAGAAATTGAAATTCAAAATCTCAAGCTGAAGTCCATCCGCAAGGGAATAATTGTCAATATACTGAGCCCTCATCCTTATATCTTCTGGCTCATGGTAGGTGCACCGATAACCATCAAAGCATACCAGGCCAGTCCCGCTGCCGCATTTGCATTCATTATCGCGTTTTATGTACTGCTCATAGGCTCAAAAATCAGCATTGCCCTGGTTGTGGACAGATCAAGGGCTTTCCTGAAAAATAAATTGTATATCTGGACCCTGAGAATACTCGGCCTGGTTTTATTGATCCTGGCAATTCTCCTTATCAAAGAAGGAATTAGTTATTTAGGCTTATTTACATGAATTCCATGATCAATAATCCCAATCCAATCCATACCTGTCACTGATACCAAGACGTGGCATAGGACCATCCAGGGGATTGAGATCCCTTACATACCAATCGAACCATTCCATCTGGCGGTAAAGCACATCGATCCGTCCAGGTTGCCTTCTATTGCCATGTCCTTCTCCGGGATACTGCACCAGCCTGACGGCAGGATGTTCATTCATTTTCATCCGTCTGTAGAGCTCCAGACTCTGTGAAGGGTGTACCCGGGTATCCGCAGCGCCCCCGTAAATTAAGGTGGCTGTTTTACTCTGATGTGCCCAGTATATCGGACTTCGTTCCAGGCTCATCTGCCATTGATCTTCCA
>SDBS01004146.1_pt1 | contig 14210 bp, 19 predicted proteins | sample 2277091 | NCBI WGS metagenome assembly SDBS01 (sample SAMN10404972, study PRJNA504765) | marine sediment metagenome | isolation source: marine sediment core GS10_PC15, 163 cmbsf | place: Arctic Ocean: Southern Knipovich Ridge | collected 2010
TTGCATTTGACTCGTTCCTATTCCCGAAGTTACATATGAACTTATTTAAGGGTGTCTAGAATAAAAAATCAAAGTATCATAACCCCTAAAATTCACCTCTTAAGGTTTAACCCCAAACCCAAACAATACTCTAATTCATTCACACTTTTGTTACATACATTAGTAGTCTAATAGAGGGTCATTGTTGAAAACTAGCTTTTTCTGAAAAAGCAAGCAATAGCATTATTGTGTTATCTAAAAGCAAAATTAGTTCCCCGAAAGAATCTGTAATATAGTGGGTAGGGAATTAGTTTTTAAAAGTGGTTGGATAAATGGGGATAGATTTTGGTTCTTTAATAGTAGATTTAGGAACACTTGCTTCTAGTTCAAAGGAAGATTTTTCTAACGAATTTTGGGGCAGCTACGAAAACTACGTAACAAAATATAACCTGTTACTGAAGGACATACAGACTCTAGGCTTTTATAAAGAATTGAAGTTCATCGAACAGGTTCCTTTTAGTGACCAAGCATTTGACTCTGGATTTACTAAACATGAACAAGCAAAACTAAGAGAAGTCACAAACGCCGCAAACAGTCTGCTACAAAAAGTAAAGCTACTGTTATCTCCACCCAAAACAGACAACAGAGTAAACAACAAGGTCAGATCAAACAAAATCTTCCTAATCCATGGACAAGACAACGAAATGAAAACAGATGTAACCCAAACACTCCAAAAACTAGACCTTGACCCCATCATTTTACATGAAAAACCAAACAGAGGACGAACATTAATCGAGAAAATATCTGATTATGCGCACGTTTCCTTTGCGGTAGTTCTTTTATCCCCAGATGATCTAGCTTACCCCGAAGAAAAAACTCCAGATGAATCAAAATATAGAGCAGAACAAAACGTCATTTTTGAATTAGGTTATTTTCTAGGAAGACTTGGAAGACAAAACGTGATTGCAATTTATAGAAAAAAGAAAGGCTTCGAAATTCCAAACGATTACAACGGAGTTCTTTGGATTGAATATAAAAGTGGCTGGTATTTTAAGCTAATTAATGAACTGCAAGCCTCTAATTTTGATGTTGATGCAAACAAATTAGCATGGTTGTAGAAGGAACACACAACATATCAATAATGCGTACTACACGTGCGCGCGTGTGTGCGTATGTGGCGCATTTTCTGTGAGAGAGAGGTTAAATTTTAACCCCCAATCTCAAACCCAAACTGAGAAATGTCAAATTATGGCGAGGTAGTTCGAGCTCTGTTAGAAAGATTTTTAATTTGTTGTGACATTTTTTTGACAGGTTAATCTGATGAAAACCGTTGTCATCTATTCAACAAAAGGTGGTAACACTGAAAAAGTTGCGCTGGAAATCGCCAAAGAATTAAACTGTAAAGTAATCAAAATTTCGGGAGAAACAGATTGTTCAACAATATCAATTAAGGATTTTGATCTTGTGTTTATTGGTACCTGGGTTCGCGGTGGGGAGCCAAGTCCAGATATGTACAAGTTCTTAAGGCAGTTGAATTTGGAAGATAACAATAGGCAGTTTGCTCTTTTTATGACGTGGGTCGGTGGCGGTAAAAGTGATGTCATGACTTTTAATCGAGTGAAACCAATATTGGACGCTAAAAACCAACGGTTACTTAAAGACTACTTCAAATGTTTTGGCAAGAGCTTCGGTTTAGTAAGGCGCGGGCACCCAAGTGCACAAGATTTAGCCGATGCACGAAAGTGGGCTAGAAACGTGAGTCAATGAAAGATATGATACACACGTTACGAAAAAGGAAAAAAGATTAAAATTTATCCCCCAAACCCAACCAACGAACGCCCTCAAACTTCAGTGACGACAAAATAAACACAAAAATAGATGTGGAAAGGATTTATTCAAGATTTTTCCCGCAGCGGGCGCAGAATTTTGCATCTTCGTCAAGGACGTGCCCGCATCTTGGACAGACTCTTGTTATGGGTCTGTTTAGAGGGATGTCTTGTTGTGGGCTTCTGACAATTAGGTACAAGAGCAGTCCGAGCACACTTAGGAAGAACACAATTATTGCCCAAAGTGCACCATTCATTCGTCGGGTTTCAGCGTCTCGGTACACCCACACGAGGATTAAGAGACCTATTAAAAACCAGATGAGTGGGGCTAAAAAAATAGGGAAAAAAAATTTTACGATTCACCCAATGTTTGGTTATTTTGTTTTTGGCTTAATATAATTTTTGCATGCTTTAATTATGCCAAAACCTCTGGATATACAACATTGTTTGGGGTTAAATTTTGACCCCAAACCCAAAACAACAATCCTTTTCACTTTCATTCAAAGTGAAAACCAATATGAAACAAAGCCAAAGGAGGGCTTATTCTTTCTCCTTTTAACTCTAGATATATGTATGTACTACGTGCGAAAGATAAGTTTAGTCAGTTTTTTAAGTATTCTTTAGCTCAGAGGCACGACGAGCCATAAGCAGAGCATCCACCTAGCCAAACAGCTAGATGAACCCCTTCTTCATTAGTATGAGACCAATCGGACTGAGATCATACGCATAATTGTTGTTCATTTTGATTGCACAAACGAACCCCTTTGACTTCAGCTTCTTGATTATGTTGAGGTTCCCTCTTGCCATAAAGTAGTATCTGGTTTTCCTTCCTTCCATTGCTAACAACAGCATAATGTCTCGTTCTTCAACATCTAGACCCTTGATGTCACATACTCTGATTCCTTCAGGGAGAAGGTATGGTCCGTCAAGTGTATGTAATGTTTCTGGTTTTGTCATAGCTCGCCCCTCTCCAAGGCTAACATTCGAGCCACCCTTTTCTCTACATCAAACTCTGACTTGCACTCTGGTGGTGTGGGAATCACTTCGCATGGTGTTTCAGCGATTGCTTGCTTATCCAAGGGCATGACATGCACCTCATTGTCTAAAATATAGACTTCCAGAGCATCACCATTATCTATACTATTGAATCTGCACCATTTATGAGGTAGAGTAATGGTTAAGCTGCCGCCTTGCTCTAAGACCTTTCTTGTTGTTTTCAAATATATACACCTCCATTCGCGGTTTTGTATATATTTCCTCGTTTCTGAAAAGAAGCAGTTAGCACTTGTTCCGTCAAACTTACAAAGTTTCTTTGCGCGTCACGCGGTGACGATAAGCCTTGAATTATATAGACTCTTCGTGTCTTTCTTCTCATTTTTTTGGCTCCAAATAGAGCGCTTGAAAACATGAGTTATGAAAGGCTCTTTTGTTGCCAACTTTGCCCCTAACATGGATGCTAGACCCTATGTTGATTTCCTTAGAACATCTAGAACATTTTAGCTGATCCACACCTAAAGCATGTTTGTAACGAGTGAAAGCTCTCGGAGAAAGGATTGTGGTTCGGCTAAATCTCCCCATTTTCCTCAGCCCCAAGTTTCACGAGTTGTTTAGCATACTTCAAAGTTGGATGCCTAGATGCAGTTTTCAAGTGATATTTTCGAGCTTTTGCGCTTAGTCTGTCCCATTCATCAATAATGCTTTTGAAGAAATTATTCATGGACTTACACTCTGCCTCGCGGGTTTGAGCGAAAACCTTTGGCACTACATCCTGTGATTTTGTAGCTTTTGAGTATAAACTCGGTTTAATAGATTCCAAAGGCGCGGTGTATCTTAGCTTATAAAATTCGTACTCTTCGGGTGCAAGTTTTCCGAGAGCATTTAGCCCCTCTATAGTTAGATAGAGGATAGGGAAAGAGCGACCGAGACCAAGCTCATATTGAACACCAAGTATTTTTTGGTAGATGAGAGTGTCAAAGTATGAAAGAAAACCATTTGATCTTATCCGCTTTGATTTAGATGACAAGAACACTAGCCCCTATAACACTACTCTCGCAACTAATTTTCTTTTAATTTTTTTTGAGAGGTGGGGAGAGGAGATAGTCAGTAAGTTAGATACGTGTGGGATAATAAGAGAGAGGTGGGGCGGTTTCTCGGAGAGAACCCGATGCCTCACAATTGCCTTTCTGACATATCTTAGGTACTTGCCTACTTGCTCGATGGTGTAACCGCTTGAGGGGCAAAACCGCATAACTTGTGCATATGTTTCATACACGTTAGTTTTTGGTTTATCCGCACACTCGCGTATGATTTGTTTCGTAAAATCCGAGAGAGTTTTTGGTTCTTTAGTCATGTCACTCGCCAAGTAATTCGTCGATTCGGTCAACCATTGCTTCCAAGTCAGCCTTAATTTCGTCCAAAACACGCTGTGAGATTTCGATCTTTTTGTCCGTCATTGGAAAAGCCTCGAAAAACTTTTAAGAAAGTAGCAATTAGGTTGTAGTGGAGACCAAAATCTGATCTCTGTGGGGTTGCGAATTGCAAGGCTGTTTTCCTTGGCGGGGATTCTTGCGTGCATTTTCGTAATCTCACCTTTCAATCATAAATTATTGTTTTATCTCCTCTGCCTGTGGCAGATAGTTTTTACATCGTGGGCAAGTTTTGGGCTTTTCGATGCGAGCCACCCACGTATGGTTGCATCGTTTACAAACTATTTCTGTTAACAATTTTTTCCCTCACGTTTATAATCATAAACGGTACCCTATAAGCTCTGCTCTAGCAATATGTTAACTTTTTTTAGATTTTTGAATTTTATGATAAAAAGCATGTGTGTAAACGGTATACCACGTGTAACCTGTTTCTGTTTTTGTGGGTGGGTTTCTACTAAAATAGGATATTTACGTTTCGGTGTCTTTTTTTACAGTTCAAGAAAGTTTACAGCCTTGTAAAACCCACGAAGATGTTAAAGGGGTTTTCAAACAGCTTCCAATGCACGTTCCGTGGAACGTCCATTAACTTTTCCTTCTGAGGGTGATTTTGTTAATTTGAATCAGCTTGAGATTGAAGATTTAATGAAGGCACTTAAAACAAAAATTCAAATTGATTGGGCTAACACATCATATCGAGATAGAATAAAATGCTATCGGGAACTACAAAAACAATATGGTTTAACACGAGGAGAAAATAAACTATTCGATTCGACATCTACAAAATTAACTGAGGATGAGATTGTAAAAGACACAGATTCTACGAAGAGTCTCTATGTTTTCCGACGCTGTCGGAAGTTGCGGCGAATCAACCATTAGGGGCATCGCCTCTGTTGGTTCCGATACCAACGGCGTTGGTTTATTTCTACGAAGAGTCTTCTTGTTTTTTGGATGCTTCACGGGGAAGCAAATCTGACAGCAGAGTATTTTCGAGGGCAAAAGAGAAAAGGTCAAGCTCTTTCCTGACTTTTGTTAGGTTCTTTTTCAGGTTGTTATAGTCCATCTAATCACCTTGCGGTAACTTTTGAAGTATCTGTCGCATCATTGATTGCATATTTCGTAGCTCCTCTTCCATACGATTAACTTTTTCCTGTAGAGTCCTATTTTCCTCTTCGTTTTTGTCTGCCTTCTCTTTCAATTCCGTGTTCTGTAGCTCATAGACGGAAACATTTGGCATTGCCTCAAGGTATGCTTTTGCGATTTCTTCTTCCTCTTGCCGTAGGTATGACGAGTCTAAATATTCGCAATGCCCAAGCAAGCTATTTGTCATGTCTAGATCAAGACCGATTTTGGTACGGAAAAACTTTCTGAACGAGTGTAAGTGATATATCCTTCTGTTTGTTCTTTTGTCTTTTTCTCCTAGACCCGCTTTATCGAATGCTCTTTGCAAGAGGTCGTTTGCTGTGTTCTGGACAAACGGAAACATTCTTGCATCTTTGTGTGTTGATCCGTCTCGCTTTCCCATCTTATCTTTGATTGCCAGCCACGCCTTAAGAGCGTCCCTTGCTTCGTAGCTAAAGAAGACGGTCCTCTCGCCAACACCATCTTTGGTATATTTGTTTTTTATGAAGGCTCTTGGAGGATCACTCTCCAAGTCGAAATCTGAAATGGGTATGCTCAAAGTTTCACCAATTCTAGCTCCTGAACTCGCAAGAAAAAGAATAAGTGCTTTCCCCTTTATGTCAACGTAATTTAAGACCTTCTTTAGTTGTTGTTTGGTCGGTGCTTTATCTCTAGTTTCTGCGCGAATCCGTTTAGGCATGAAACCCCTCCGCTTTAATTTCTTCCACTCCGTGTCTGGAATTTTTACTCCATTGTCTTGAAGAAAACTTTTGACTGATGCTATATAGGTGTGAATTGTTTTTGTGGGTCTTTCTTGAATTAGTCTCAAATATTTTCGGAGGTCTGATGTAACGTCTGGAGACCCCAGAACATATTCCTCTAAGTCGGTGATATTCATTTTTTTGGCAAAGTCTCGTATTCCAGATTTGTAAACTTTTCTTGTGTTGGGGGATTTGAATTCATTCAACCATTTCTCAAGGAGGATGTCTTGTTTTCTCAACATTTTTTTGTGGTCTCCTGTTCAAATACAACTTAGGATAACTAATATTTAAGAGTTTACACCACGCTAACAGCGATTAAACTAGAAAAACAGAATCGTGAAAACATCAACGAACAACAGCCAAACTAAAAGCGCAAGCAGAATTGAAAAAAGACAACACATACGAAAACGTCAGGGAAAAATCAAAAGCCGTCAAACAGAAAAAATTTGAAATACATATTTTATTTACAATAACTTTATATTATATGCTGCTTTTTGTCGCTCATGATGGATGGTGAGGGGACGCAGAGAAAATACCCCTATTCTCCATTCGCCAAGAGACATACCCTCTCCTTGAGCGATCGACGGTGCATATGCGCGCATGCATCAAGTCCCCCATCCTCCTTTTAATTCTAGTTACCTAAGTTTTACTTAGGTTCAATTAAACTTAATCTAGTCTTATTTTCCAAACCAAACGGTAAATAGAGTTTATTTTTCTATCTCAATGTTCAAATCACTCAGACAACGGAATTTTTGAAAAAAGACCATATCATCAGTGAGTCAAAATATTCAATAAGTCACAAGAATATACAAAACCACTTCTCTTTGCTAACATTAGCTAGAGTTTAATAGACGTTATTATACCACTATCATTGGTTTCCACAAAGTTTAATTTGCCATGTAATTCGTATGAAATTAAAATATACATTTTAACTAATCTAATATTATCTGTAAAGGAGCATTTTCTAGTCTAGATTCACATCTACGAAAAGTGCCCGCTAGGTTTACATTGTCTCCAACACTGCTTCATATTCGAGAAGCATTTCCCTTTTTTTGATGGGATTAATCTCGCACTCCATTCTCCGGCGTATTCCCTGAAGTTCTTTCCTAATATTCCTAATACCCATTTGATTATCTCCTTTTTTTATGTAGATGCGTAGGCTTCTAATTTTAGAGTATCATTGAGTTTCAAGAAGCAATTAAGTATCGTTGAACCCCGTTCTGTAATGGCGTAGAGAACTTGGGCTTTATTGATAGGACGTTCCTTAACTAGACCATTCTGGACTAAGAATTCCAGATTCTTCTTCAAAGTTGATCCGCCAATTTTGGTTTTTTCCTTTAGGTTGCTGATTTGCAATGGTCCATGAACCGCTAAATCACGGAGAACATTAATGTGTAATTCCAGATTGGACTTGATAGTAATAGTCACTCATACCGCGCCCCCAATTCAAGATCTGTAAAGAAAATATATTTAAATCATATGAATGGTTAATATGAATTATATTCAATATTCACAATCAGATTCTGATTAAGAATTGTCTTATACTGGTTAAGAATTCAAGAATTATAATCATTTCATCAAGACTTCGCGATTGAACCAATACGCGCGCCTACTTCTTTTCGATTAATTTATCTATTTTATTATTCAACCGCTCCAATTGCATAATTAAAGCTTTGACATAAAGATTGTTTATTTGTGTATTATGGGCTATCGCAATATCGTAACCCGCAAAATGAGAACCAGCGTTCTTGTTCTGCATTTGCTCCCCTATAGTTACAAGTTTATGACAAAAATGTTGAAGTTGCGTATCATCCCAGTCCAAGTAACCTCTTTCACTCAATTTCAAATTCTTCTTATTTCTGAAATTACAAAATTCTTTGACATGTATTATTTATGGTTAATCTCTACTTTAGAAGACTTCCATTCTTGCTTTCTTCGAATTCATTTCAAGAACGACAAACGGCATAGCCCCCCATACCCTTCCTGATTCTCCGATTTTGTTGTTAGTCCTTTCAAAAATCTTTGATTGATGGAAAAGCTGTTTCAGAACTCCTACAAAGAAGTCAAAGAGCGGTAACGTTAATCTATAGTTTAATATCACACCCAAAAAGGAGGGAGAAAGGTTCTTAAAAATTAAAGAACGTCAGATGATGGCGGTTCTCCGTATTTTGAAGGCTTTGAACTCTCCGGTGTATTCTTTCCATTGCACGTCTATTTTTGTAACTCGGGCGCCTGGAGGCCCACTTTTGCAAAAGTCAATCAGCCGTTCCACATCTTCTTGCTCCCCCTCAAAGATTGCTTCAACTCTACCGTCAGATGTGTTTCGAACCCAACCTACAATGTTCTGTTTCATGGCTTCGTAACGGGTCTCCATCCTAAAGAAGATGCCTTGGACTCTCCCGCTTACGAAGACATGGGCTCTAACATTCATGTTTTCTCATCGACCAGCAGCTATCTACACAATAGTTGACAAGTGGAATGAGAAGATCAAAAGGTTGGATAAAACGTATTTTTTGGTTAAGGTGCTCGTTTGAAGCTGATGGATTGCCCTGATAGGTCTAGCTCGTAGAGCTGATTTACACCGAAGTTGATGCCAAGCTTTTCATATTCGTTCTCAGTGAGAAACAAGATCATTTTCGGGAGCGCAAACTGTGTTCTTTGTGTAGCAAGTACTGGAAGCTGCTGCTGCAGAGTCTTCATGACTTCTTGAACCATTCGTGCCTCTTCTGTTGCAGGTCTAACCGCGAACCTAGGAATCACCCGATCCTCAATCAGCTCGATACGCTTACCAAGGTTACCTTCAGGATCCTTTATAGATTCAATCTTCTGAACCCTGACGTGTGTCACATAAATCACTCCAGCTAACCAATAGACGCCCAGAAGCCTTTATACATTTCTTAACTAGAAGACACTCACTCCATCTCAATGGTTGCAGGAGGCTTCGTTGTCACATCGTAGTATACGCTGGAAACATTGGGACAGTTCTCCAGAATCGCCTCAGCCGTTTCAGAGAGAGTCGTCCAAGGAATCTTGGATACTTCAGCAGTCAAGAAGTCGCGGGTTTGGATAGCTCGAAGAGAAATCACATAGGGTTGTTTCTCGGATGTCTCTTTAATGGTGTACAATATTCTTGTGAATTGGGGATTTTCTGTTATAATCTTTGTTTGAAGAGTTACCAGATCCTTGATTGGCGCTTGATGAACTTGACGGTCAGGAGTTCGAGCAGTAATAGCAGCAATCTCTCCGTAGCGTCGTTTGCCTCCCTCCACGCCAGTAGCCTTGTCCGCAAACACCTTCACATGAAGATGCCGTTTTGGAACCCTAAGGAATCTAGTCGCCGCTTCCTGTATGTGTACTAAAAAGTGGTCTGGCGGCTTTTCCACATTGTCAATAATAGCCGCGAAGTACTGGCTGGGACTATGTCTGGCGAATTTTTGTTCAGTTATGGCGGTGGCTTTCTTAAGTGTCTCCAGCTTGTCTTTCCTGATTTCTCCAACTACCCGTACAGATAGTCCAGGACCGGGAAAAGGCTGCCTTTCAGAGAGGGCTTCGGGAATTTTCAAGTATCTAGCTACCTTTCGGACTTCCTCCTTATAAAGAGAGACAACAGGTTCTATGACTTGGAATCCGTAGAGTTCTTTGGGGCTTATTCCTATCTGAGCTAAGACGTTGTGTTGAGTTTTGACGCCTCCCTTTGTTTCAATGATGTCCGCTTGGATAGTTCCCTGAACCAAAAATCGACAGTCCTCATTTTCAGCGGTTTCGCTCAAGACCCTGTAGAAGGTTTCTCTGAACTTTTTACGCTTCTCTTCAGCATCACGTAGCCCTTTCATTTCTCTTAAGAAACGTTCCTGAACCTTCAGCACTTTCATCGGCAAGTTCAGGGGAGGCATGGACAAGATATGTGCAACTCTTTCAGGTTCTCCTTCTCGCATGAATGCTGTGTCAATGATAACGCAGAGAAGATTCTCTCCCATGGCACGGTGGCTGAGTACAGCGCATGCTGTGCTGTCTACGCCGCCTGAAACTGCTATGAGTGCTCGTTCTCCTCCTACAGCTTTCTTGATGGCTTTTGTCTGCTGTTCCACAAAGCTTTCCGGATCAAATTCCTTCAAGTTTCTGCACCCCCTCCAATATTAGTTGCTGTGCCATTTTTTCTGTTATGTACATACCCATTTGGGGCATTCTTTCTTTTCCAATGATTTGCGCCATTGCTTTTGTTGTAACGGGGTTTGGGATTTCCTTTAGGTTTCTGAATCGGATGAAGGTGGCTTTTTTTCTTCCCTGCAGAAAATCTTGATATTCGTCATATGAGCTTAGCAAAGATTCGTGTCCAAGAGATTCCCAGAGGTCTTTGGCGTCTCCGGTGACTCGTTCAATAAAATCTGCATACCCTTGGATGTCTTTTCGGGGATGCGTCACATAAAAGAATAGTTGCTTCGCGTTTTTGGGACCCACTGTGCCTCTGCGAACAAAGGCGTGGACAGATTTGTCTGCTCTGTTTTGGTTGCACAGTCGTTTCCAAAATTTTTCTAGACTCAAGACAACGAAAGCGTATTTTTTCAACTTTCTTCACGTCCTGTCTGAATTTGTTGTGTATTGTTTACGTTATTTATCCTTATAAGCAAAACAGACCGAGAAGAATAGAAAGGATAGCTTGATTTCAAACCAGTGTTGTTTTCACATTTTTTTATAACTTCGTGCGATATGCTGTCATTGACGTCTTTGTCAGTTCAGGATGAAACAGATATATATTATGTGGCTGATTGCAAACATGGAAGGATTTAGAGAAAAACATAAAATACTGATTTGAGGATTGCATTGGTATGGAATGTCCAAGATGCGGAACCGAGATGATTGCGCGAAAACTAAAGGGAAAAAAGCAAGTGTTCTTTTCGTGCCCAAGCTGTCACTATAACCGCACATCACGGACATAGCAGATCAGTTATTCTGATTGTTGCTCGTTAGGGTTTTTTGTGGTTCCTGAACTTCCTTTTGGTACTATTGCGGTTTTCCTTAGCAGGGTTACAGCTTTAATAGGATATGCGGGAGTCAAACGTTTTCGACATAATTCTCGAAGTTAATCTGCACGACCTAAGGCTAGAACAGTCTGTATTAGCAGGTTCAAACAGGTTATAACAACGAAAGTTACTGTGGGTTTGTGCAAGGTAAACTCTATTAAGGATATAGTTGCATATTAGCTCGTTAACATGCTAGGTACTAAGGTGGAACGTGAATGAAGCTTGTAACGGTTCTTCTTCCAGAAGCTTATTTGACAGGACTTGACGAACTAGTGAGGTCAGGAATGTACCCGAGCCGAAGCGCCGCCATTCGCGCAGCTGTAAGAGACATGCTGAAGAAAGAATTATGGGCTAAACGCTAATAGAAAAAACTTCGAGATTTTTGTGGCGAACAGGGGTTTTCGAGAAAAAAGCTTGTTTTCAACAATCTTCTTTTATTAGTCTCCTACTATGTTGTGCCCTTTTCTTGTGTGTAACCTTTTGCGTAAACTAATTTAAATCGCGCTGACAAACTGACAGCAAACAACAATTCAAGGTATGTTAGCATGAATAATGTTCCACTCACAGAGACGGCTGATCATATTTCCAGGTGCCTAGAACTCGCTATTCTCCTAGAAGTTAGTGGCTATCCGAAGCCCGGAAACGTCCACAGGACAGCAGACTTTCCAGAAACAACATTTGAACATTTTCTCGCGTCAGCAGTTGCAATAGTGCCCTCCTTCAAAAGGGCAGCTGCACAGGGAATCAAGGTTTCGGAAGGAGAAATAGGTCCCTCAGAGGTGGGTATTGGGAACGTAATCAAGAGCGCCGTTGATCGTATGCTAGGGAGCCAGAGTGGCGGCAACACTCTATTAGGAGCAATAATCATGCTTGCGCCTATAGCTGCTGCAGCGGGAATGATTCCTAACAGTTTTTCTTTGTCCAAGCTTAGGAAGAACATTAAGGTGATTGTTGAATCGACAACTCCAGAGGATGCGGTGGAAGTTTATGATGCGATAGCCCTCGTTAATCCCGGGGGCTTGAATAAGTCTAAGAAATTGGATGTGACCGATTTGAATTCAAAGAAGAAGATTCTGGATGAAGGGGTGACTCTCTTTGAAACGTTTGAGATCGCTTCTTCGTACGATTCTATAGCTTCTGAGTGGGTGAACAATTATCCCATTACCTTCGATTTGGGTTATCCATATTTAGTTAAGCAGCTTGAAGAGACATGTGACATTAACACGGCGACTGTTCATGCTTTCATGAAGATTCTCGCCGAAGTTCCGGATACTTTCATTTCCCGAAAAGTGGGTCAAGCTAAAGCGGAAAGCATCTCAGCAGAGGCTAGACAGGTCTTAGAGGAGGGAGGCTTGACGACGCCTTTGGGAAGAAATCTCCTCCACAAACTTGACAGCAAACTCAGGGACCCAGACCACGATCTTAGTCCAGGAACAACAGCAGACATAACAGAAGCCGTATTAGCCCTCAACAACCTAAACGGCTACAAACCCTAAGATGCGGATTAACCTTTACTATTGCCTTCTTGAGTTTGATGCTGAAAGATTTTAGTAGCGTTCTGTCAAAAATGGGATGAAGCTCTCGGCGTTCACACTTCAATGTCTCAGCATGCAGGATCCTCATTTTGACTTGTGTGTGGATATGTAGTCATTTGGACATATATCGATTTTTAGAATATATGACATTGGGAAATAAAGGATATATTAAGTAACAAGATATAATATGTATCTGAGTAAAACAGAAGAACAATTGAACAGAAAAACAAAAGGGGTAAAAAATATGGGAGTATTCACAACAAATTGGTACCTATACAAAACACATTTTCACACAATTTCTATGGATTCACAAACGCAAAGACCTAGAAATAGGACCGAGGTTTACGGGTCAAGAGAAGAAAGCAATATTTCAATCCGAAAATGGAGGTCGAGTATAAAACAATGAGCTTTGAAGAACTTTTGATGGAATCAGTAGATGAAGGACTCTCTTCACTCGGAGAAACGTGTAAACAGGCAATATATTTCCATCTAGAAAAGGAATTCAAGCTCAACAAGCGGGACATCGCATTTAGAATCAAAGATTTTGCAGAAGCTATCGAGAACATTTTTGGAGTGGGGGCAAAACTCCTTGAAATCAGAATAATGAAGAATTTATTTAAAAATATGGGATATCCTTTTCAATACTTCCCTAATCAGGAACACATTGAATTCACAAAGTATATAGAATCAGCAAGAGTTAACAAGAACCGTTTGGGTCCCTTCAAGGAATTAAAAACAGACCAGTACAATAAAGGATTCTACGCACGGGCTATGACTTAATTAGATGTTGCACGCGTAAAATTGTAAGAGATGAGAAATTCTCTAGAGAACAAGGTCTCCATTGCTTGTGTATGCGCGCGAAGCCGTTTTAGGTGTTTTATGTTTCTTTCATTGTTACACCAAAAAAAGCGATGGGATTGATTAAGTGTGTCTGCATTTTTAGTGTCTGGATATTTGATAATCAAAAAATCATAAGAACCAAAAGAACTGATTAGAATAAGCTCGCAACGAGAAAAGAAAAATAATGCTGGTGCCTTCCGATTCGGAATCTGCATCAACAATAAGAACGATTCAGATTTTTGATTCATAAACCTGATATGTCATGTAGGAACTACCATGTTTCTATCTTCCTCTTCTAAATGAAAGCAAAATGGGATGAATAAATGAATTGTGATAGATATGAAAAAGTTGTTTTAATAAGTATGGTGCTTAGTATCGTGGCAAATCTTGTAGTGAACCAAATAACGACAAATCAGAACTCTATTTTAGATGGTGCAAGCCAAAACATGTTTCGTTTTTTGGGCTAAGCTCCTATCTGTTCTTGACATATATTGTTGAGGGAAATAGTGATTATAGCTAAATTGTGGGATAGAATGTTCATCGGGGTGCTGAAAGTGGTTTTGAGAGTCCATTCGCGCCGGGAATATTTGGGGGAACGCAGGAATGAGTAAGATACGCACATATTTTGGTTTTAAGAACGGGAAGTTGGTTTCGGTGCTGCAGAGCGTGAATGGCGACGTGAAAAAAGCCGTAGATTGTACCT
>SDBS01004147.1_pt1 | contig 14210 bp, 14 predicted proteins | sample 2277091 | NCBI WGS metagenome assembly SDBS01 (sample SAMN10404972, study PRJNA504765) | marine sediment metagenome | isolation source: marine sediment core GS10_PC15, 163 cmbsf | place: Arctic Ocean: Southern Knipovich Ridge | collected 2010
TGATACCGACTACGATGGAAGTCATTGGGCAAGTCTTGATGAGTTAATGAAACTAGGTGATGACTATCCGGCCACTGCTTATGTGTGGGTTAGAGAGGGATTTGGGTGGTTTTCTGACAGTACAAGCTATTTTATTCCAACACTTGGTAGTCCGTCTTGGTATCTGTGGTACACAAACCCAATAAGCTGTGCTGGGTGGTCTTCCAACTCATCAAGTTATTATGGGGCTACATTTGGGGTTTATCTTGGTCCCGATTTTTGTGATAGTCTCTATAAACTGGCTTGTGTATATTAAACGACTATGATCAAAAAAAAGAAAAACAAGTGGGGCTTTTCACTTCCATACATTACTGCTGGAATTGGTATAATCGTGATTTCAATCATTTGGGTAGTATATGCATTTTTTTTCGCACTCCCATCTCAAAAAGCTTATGATGGCCCCCTCCAAGAAGTTGTTGTGAGTGGCTCATCTCTTTCGGGTATCGTTGAAGATGGGGCTGTGGTATATGCGGCAACCGAATACTACAAAAACGGAGGTCAACCAGAAAAAGATGATATAGTTCTATATAAATACTCCTCTGTTGTAGCTCCTCTAATCAAAATTATAAAAGGAGTTGCCGGAGATTCGTGGAGGGTCGAGAAAGATCCAGAGAAAAGTTCTTATTATATATTTGTTAACGACGAACGTATTACCAACAGCGACGAGAATCCTTACAAAATATCATCGAGCCGAGCTCGTACAATCATTGCATACGCAAAAAACTACCCCATCATTCCAGAGGATTCTGTTTTGATTTTAAGTAATAATACATCTGGTGGAAAAGATAGCACTAGATTCGGTTTAGTTTCGGTAGACGACCTAATTGGAAAGATTCTTTTAGAACGATAAAATATTAACTCAAAAAACATCCATCAAAAGCTTGCCTGATGGGCAATTTCACGTTATCTCCCGTGGCACTTTTTATATTTTTTCCCGCTCCCGCACGGATAGGGATCATTTCTACCGACTTTCCCGAATCCCCTATCGGTTTTTGGATATGATCATACAGGCGCCATAAGAGCGCGGTGTGCTTGTGGGATTATATACTCTGGCACGATCAAGGTGCTTATCGCCACAGACCAGAAAGTAATGGATGTAGTTTTCCTCCAACAAGGGCTGCTCTGGGATAATAAGATGGTAGCATAATCTCTGTGAACCCAAATGGGCTCTTTTTTAATAAGAAATTGCATCGAAAATCTCCTTATGCTACATTCAAACTAGCACATCATAAATCTCTGAAAGGAGAACCGATAATGACGAATCGCGAAAAGTGGTTAGTGGCTTGTATAGAAGAAGAGAGAGTCCAAGACGAACACATTTGTTCAATACGTCTCCGAATGTTCTTACGTGATATAGCAAGAAAAATCGCTAAAGACCCAAACTACAAACCACCCAACTACGAAGATACTACGAAAGATTTAAGTCCAATTGTAGTACTTTAACAAAAGGCCGCGTATGCGGATTTTTTTATCTTTTTATGAAAATTGAATTTTCTCTATTTGTATTCGAAGGGGGGGTAGGTCCTTCTTTATAGTCTCCCATAAAATTTCTTCATCAACACCGAAATACTCGTGGATAATTTTGTTCCGCATCCCTGAAATCTCATTCCAAGGAATGTCGGTGTGTGTTTGTTTAATTTGTTCGGGGAGATTGCCGACCGCTTCTCCAATCACAGATAAATTTCTGACAACTGCATCAATAGTCTTGTGATCTTTTGAAAAATCATTAAAAGAAAGACCTTGGGTATATTCTTCTATTCTATCAACAGCATCACTAATGTCTTCAAAATAAAGGTTGGGATCCCTTTTAGACATAAATTACTTCTTCTAAAATAGTTTTCCTGATAGCTGGTTTGAGTGCTTTTTTTGTAACCAGATCAATCTTCTTGCCTAGTATTTCGCTTAAATAGTGCTCAAGCCGTATAAAACCGAAAAAGCCGGGTGCGGAAGAAAATGCCACCAGAATATCAACATCACTCTTGTTGGTGTGTTCGCTCCTCACAACAGAACCAAAAATCCCTATCTCCGTGACTTTATATTGTTCCTCCAAAATAGAATAGTGTTGTTCAAGGGTTTGTATGATGTTTTTCTTATTCATTCTCTAACAATACCAATAAACAAAACGGCAATCAAGCACCGTGACATTTTTTATATTTCTTCCCGCTCCCGCACGGACAAGGATCGTTTCTCCCTACTTTTCCAAATCCAGCATCGGATTTCGGACTCAAAACTCTCTGAACTGTATCTGATGACATAAAAACAGTTGAAACAACCCATCCTTCTGCATTTGCAATAAGGTCTTTAAACAACTCATAACTCTCACGCTTATACTCAACCAGAGGGTCTTTTTGCCCATACGCCCGCATACGTACAGATTCCAGCAATGCCTCTGCGTTTTCCAAATGATTTGTCCAAAATATATCTAACGAAGCAAGTACTCGTACTCCAATTTTTTCATCAGATGCAACTTCAGAAATCCGATCCTTAATCAGTTTAGGAAGAACCTTGTGCTCTATCTCGTCCAGCTCAGATTCTGACAACTTTCCACCTTTTGGAAGAAGACCAACAGATGAAAGCCATGTGAAAAAGACTTGTATATCAACATTCTGCCCCTCTTCACGAGCTTTTCGGAATGCTTCATATTGCATAGAGAGAGTACGCTGTGTGATCTCCTCAAGTACGGAGGATACCTCCCCTTTCTCAACTCTCTCCAACATCGTCTGACGCCGTTTATAGATAGTTGTACGCTGTTTATTTAAAACATCATCGTATTCCAATAGATGTTTTCTTATATCAAAATGTACACCCTCAACTTTTTTCTGCGCCTCTCCGACTACTTTCACAACCATTCCCGATTCAATAGCCTGATCATCGGGTATTTTGAGAGTCTCCATCAAGCGTGCTACTCGTTCTCCACCAAAAACTCGTAACATATCATCCTCTAAAGAAAGGAAGAATTGGCTCTCCCCGGGATCTCCCTGACGCCCCGAACGTCCTCTCAGCTGATTATCAACACGGCGTGCCTCATTACGCTGTGTTCCCAATACAAACAATCCCCCACCATCCTTAACACGCTGCTTATGTCCAGCATCAGACGGATTTCCTCCCAAAACAATATCAACACCTCGTCCAGCAATGTTTGTAGCTAACGTCACTGCACTCGGCTTCCCTGCCTGTGCAATAATTTCTCCCTCTCGTTCATGATTTTTTGCATTCAAAACTTCATGAGAAACCCCTGCTTGTTTGAGCCGTTCCGATAATAGTTCATTTTCTTCAACAGATGTTGTACCAATAAGAATCGGCTGCTCCTTTTTATTGCGTTTCTGTACTTCATCAACTACCGCACTATATTTTGCCTCCAGTGTCTTATATATACGATCAGGATAATCTACACGAATCATCGGGGCATGTGTAGGGATGGAGACTACATTCAATCCATAGACTTTTGTAAATTCTTCAGCTGATGTTACAGCAGTCCCAGTCATACCCGCCAATATTTTATACATTCTAAAGTAGTTCTGAATAGTCACCTGTGCAAAAGTTTTTGATTCCTCTCTAATTGATACCCCTTCTTTTGCTTCAAGAGCCTGATGTAATCCCCCGGAAAATCGACGCCCTGGCATTAATCGACCGGTAAATTCATCGACAATTATAACCTCACCCTTTTTAACTACATAATGACGATCGTGAACAAATAATGCATGAGCTTTTAAGGACTCCTCAAGATAGTGCACCATCTGCATATATTGAGGATCGTATAAGTTATCTATGCCAAGTATTTTTTCAACCTTATCTATCCCCTCTTCGGTCATAGTAACGTTCTTCGCTTTTTCATCAACAACATAGTCACTTTCAGATTTAAGCTGCCCAACAATTCCAGCAAACACCTTATAGTACTGTGCCGCCTGTTTATCAGGACCAGAGATAATCATAGGAGTACGCGCCTCATCGATCAAAACACTGTCCACCTCATCGATCAGAGCAAAATAATGCCCTCTCTGCACCCGTTGAGCACTACTATATGCAAGATTATCCCGGAGATAATCAAATCCGAATTCGTGGTTTGTGCCGTATGTAATGTCTGCTTTATACGCTTCAGATCGTGGTACCGGACGCAAGAAGTCATGCACAACACGAAACGAACCGAGACTGTCCCGCTCACTATCATCAACATCCTCAGCCCTATAATCGGCATCATACACAAAAGCCTGCTCATGAGTCAGACACCCAACCGACAACCCCAACATATAATAAATCTGCCCCATCCACACAGCGTCACGTTGTGCCAAATAATCATTAACTGTAATAACGTGCACTCCTTTCCCCAACAATGCATGTGCATAGACCGGAGCAGTAGCGGCAAGAGTTTTTCCTTCTCCGGTCTTCATTTCGACAATTTTTCCCTCCACTAATGCCATGGCTCCCATCAACTGCTCATCGTATGGGCGTTGTTGCAGAGTACGCTTAGCTGCTTCGCGTATAAGTCCAAACGCATCAACGATAACATCTTTTGAAAGTGTCCCTGATTCACACGTACGCTTCTTATACTCCTCACTTTTTTGTTTCAATTGCTCATCAGAAAAATGCGCGAAGGTTTCTTCGCGCTCTCCTATTAATTTAACAACATCCTCGTATGGATTGCGTTTTGAAAAAAGTTTTGTAAATAATTTCATACTATCCTCTCTTTAAAGGGCGGCGTTTAGTGGGATGCTTTTCCTGTGTACGTTCCTTTATGCGACGAAGCTCTCTCTTTAACCGATTCTGTGCTTCATCGATAGCAACCCTAACATCATTACCGTACTGCTCAATTCTAACGGTTTTTCCACCAATATCAACCATACACTCCACATAATACAATTTTGACCCCTTTCGATGATGTTGAGTAGTACGCGCAACTTCAACACGCAACACAAGAGCCCGGTTTTGCTCAAAGACTTCAACAAACTTATTAAGGGTCGAGAATCTATCGTTAATGTATTCTTTGAGAGAACCAGTAATTTCTATCTGTGTTCCTTTTATAACGATACGCATAGTTTTAAATATTGTATCACAAAACAATGTATTACAACCACACTACACATTATACCAAAACACCCCTTATCGGAAGAGGTGCATTGGAAAGCAGCGAGGGTGACCTCCATTTTTTGGTATGAGTGAGTGCTCGCTCGCTGCAACTTTTATCGTATCGCGTTTTCCCCCCTTCTACAACCCCAGAAGACTTCTAAAGAATCTGAGTAGGTTATTAGGAGAGAAGATTGATGGGGCCGGCTTACTAGCAGGTGGTCCACCACCTCCTCCATCACCTTCTGGAGGAGTAACAATTCCACCATCTCCTTTAGTTATCTGTACCACCTCAGTAACACCGCCTCGTGAGATATAAGCAGCATAGGAATCTCCGCCAATAGATAGAATGTCTCCAGAAAGCAATGTCCCATCAGGACCTGCAAACGCTTGAGATGCGTCTGGAATCCAGTACATGGTGTCATCATCATCAATGATTCCAACATACAATCCATCAGATCCCCCTCCAAGTGCACAGCTTATCGGCTGTGCCGCCAAGGATATTGATTTTTCACTTACACAACCGATATCATAACTCCTAGATGTATCGTAGATAATAATTTTTTGACCAGCGACAATAGGACCAATTATGTTTGTAAACGTACCTTCAGCAAAACCGGTTGTGTTGTTATACGATCCAAGGATTGGTTGTGCAACCTCGGCTGGGTTTGAGAGATTGGAGAAATCAGCAACACCAATCACATTTCTATATCGAATCTCACCAGGGGTGTGTGCACGACCAAAACATTCAAAGTTATGGTTGCGACAGATGTTTTCGAACCAGTATGGCTGGTATATGTAGTTGTCACTATCATCCACAATCAGAGGAGGTATCCCAACATGCTGCCTACCCTGCGGAATAAGAAATTCTGTTTCGAGACGCTCCGGTGCTGTACGATCATCTCCTTCAGCTCTTGAACCGGGCGTGAACAGTAGCTCATCCCATTGTTGAGTAGCCAAGGTCATATTTGTTGGATCCGAAACATCTATAATCGTAGTCAAATAGTCGTTCCAATAATCGGGGTAGTCGATATCTGCCATGACAATATAGGGCTTGTTGTCTATATACAGCACACCAACCCCTCCAGCGACCGGAAGAATGTTGATATGACGATCAATCGCCATACCTATCAGTTCATATATGTCATCTCCTTCATAAACCTTAACGTGATCCCCAGGAAGAGAAAGACGGTGAACCTGCAACACCACATTGCTCACACGCGATCCTGAAGATTTACCAAAGCCATAGACATCGCCGTCAACACCCTTAAACAACACATCAAACATAGGAAATATGTTTGAGTGTTCCCCACGCCCAAAGCGTCCATGATCCTCATTAATCAACGGCATTGAAAGCGTGCTCCCGTCAAACGAAAAGAATGCCTGTGCAACCATAGCATTCTGAGAGATCTTGTTATATCTGAGAAAACCAACAATTTTTCCATCGTTTTCAACGGCGTCAAGTTTTATCAGATTCCAGTTCGATGGTGTCGGAACCCCCCCAACAAAAACTCTCGTATCAAATTCTGCCCTAACGTCCATCTCTGTAACAAGACTTGGATTAAGTGGGTCGGCAAGATCAAACACAGCGAGATAAGATTTACCAGTTGGGCCCGAATATCCCTGGAACAAGTAATCTTTCATCCCTAATCTCACCACCTTTGTTTGCGCCATCAGGTACTGTCCATAACCGGGCTCTTCCATTCCAGCAGAGCGTTTATCATAAAATATATTGCCTGACCCTATAGATCCCGCATTAGAGCTTTCTTGTACAACCGTATCATTCGGTGCAGGGATAACATCTGTCGGACCTTCAAATATTCCCGTTGCATACATCATCAATGTTATGGTTTTATTATCTCCAGAACTAACGGAGAAAGGAGCTCCCCATGGGTTTGGTTTATACTTACTTATCCCCTGCCACAACGAATCGGGAATAGAATCACTTCTTATTACAGCTCTATACTCATCTGCTGGGTCGAGTGTATATGTGCCTAGTGGGTTGTTTGTAAATATGGTCAGAGAATCTGGTTGTGTACGGGTAAGCGTCATTCTAAGTGCTGCAAATTCTGCTGGAGTAGGAGTTATTATGGTACGACAAGATTCACAGGTTGGCTTCGTGGGATCTGCGACACTAAATTCAGCCTTGAATCTAATAGTACCGACACCATCTTGCGCATCCGCTGTTTTTGAATCAAAAAAGTTTAGTTTGTTAGTAACGTTACGGAAAAAATCCGATAACAATGCCGCATCAGCCTGTAATGCAACGGCAGAGAACGAAACAATACTAATAATACTAATTATGAGAAATTTCTTCATATATATTATTACTTTAACTAACTTTATTATATCATATTTTACCAACAAAAACCCCCGCACAAGGCGGGGGAAATGTAGGAGATTGGTCTGTCGATATCATCGCAAACCATTCTACGCTCACTCATGCAACTACTGTAGCACAATTGTCGACAAAAATCAACCCACTTGGTTATTTTTAAACACAATAAATTTATATCCAACAAAATTCCATGCCAGCCCAAGAAGTGTTCCAAGTAATGCCCCGACATTAGCCCACGCCAAATCGTTTAAACCAAACAGAGTTGGCATTGCGTTCACAACTATCGATGCCGAAGTAACGTTGATAAAAAACCCGATCATACTCACAACAAAAAACGAAAGTGCTTCTTTGGTATTTGCTTTCTGTCCTGAATCAAAAGTCCAGGATTTGTTCCAAATATAACTATTAACCACAGCCACAATAAAGGAAATTCCTTTAAAGACTGTAAAGCCTATACCTGCTGCAACACCAGAGACAGCGATCAGAAGGTTTAAAATCCCGATATCAACCAAGGTATTTAAAACACCGACAACACCAAATTTCACAATCTGAAACAGTACCGGAAGAACCCTGCCAACAGCAATCCCAACCAAAACTCCGACAATGGTTCCAATCCACAACACTAATACAACCCACAACGGATTAACAAATTCAGAAAACCCGAGATTATATATAACAGGAAGTGAAAGTAAACCTATCAACGCTCCCGCAATTACAGACGCAATAATATCTTTTCTCATAAGTTTTTATTGAACAATAAATTCAACAACTTTATCCTCGACATTAGGATTGTTGTCTACGATATCTGTACCATGTCCACCCACAGGAACAATAATAACACTATTAACAACATCAGCAGGAGCTGCTGATGCAATCTGATTCACCTGCTCTGCATTATTAACAACGTTCTGATCGTCCTGACTCGCAACTAACAACACCTTCTGAGAGGACAACAAACCGGCGATCGATTCCCCTGCTTTTAGTCCATGGTAGTCGGTCCCGGGTGAGAGTGCCACTATACGTGACATTTCAGGATGTGCAGCTGCATATGCAAGAGAAAGATTTGCACCGATAGAGGCTCCCACCAATACAATAGAAGAACGATCGACACCCTGTGAAACCAAAAAATCAATAGCGAGATCGATATCTTTTAGTGATCCCCGGTGTTCTGAGGCAGAAAAAGACTGGTATCCGTCAGGGCCTCCTTGTGATTCTCCATGACCACGCAAATCAATAGCAATGCCTCCCCATCCAACACGAGTCAACCGCGATGCGAGTGGACGATACGACTCTCTGGTACCAGACATCATGTGCAAATACACAACCCACCCTCGCGGATTGGCAGAGATATAATAATCCCCCATCAGATTGGCACCGTCTGGTGCAGTAAGTTCAACAAATTGCATAGTATCTTGAGAAGTAGATGGTGATTGAGGTGAAGGTTGTTGAGGAACGAGAAAGATTAAGTTAGAGAGCCCCACAATCACCATGGAAGCAATAACAACCACCAGGATAATTCGTGCCCCTTTACCTAATTTCATACACTACTGAAACACTTACATTTAATTCTTGTGTGCCAGGTTCGATACTTGGCGGCATAATTCCATCGGCACCCCCAACACCATACATCGATTTATCAGAAAAGACCGGCATTGAATATTCACTAACAGAAACAACGCGCCCCAACCTAACTTTGTTTTGGGATGCAATTGATTTTGCTTTCCGATGTGCTTTCTCAAAGGCCTCCTGTCGCGCTTCAGCAAAATATCCCTCCTCATCTTCAATCCCAAACGAAAGTGCGTTAATACGATTAATACCCAACACAGGAAGCTGGGCAAGAATTGCAGAAATTGAATCAAATGCATGGATTTTCGCCTCAATGGTGTGTGTTACCCGATATGAAGCAATGCTTGGAACAAAAATCTCCCCTCCTTTAGATGGCTGGGTATAGATAGGGACAAGATTATATCGAGCTGTTTTAATATTTTCTTCAGCGATGTCATGCTCTTTGAGCATTGCAATCGCTTCATTCATAGAGGTGTTGTTTTTGTCAATAATATCCTCGGTATCCATCCCCTCACTCACAACAGAAAAAGACAGAGTTGCCACATCAGGAACAGCATCAATTTCACTTGAAGCCGAAACTGCCATAGTTCGGGAAGGGTCCAGAGATGCAGACCACTTCTGCCACGGTCCCCATAATAAAGAATAAACGGTTGCAACCGTGAGAATTAAGATGAATAACGATAATGACTTGTACAACGAATGCTGTGCTTTACTCATATTATAAATATTACTGTTATTGGTTCTTAGTATACTTTATTTTATCTAACCTTCTCAACCAATGCCGATACCTCTTTTGGATTCAAGCTGGCCGACCCAACCAGCAACCCTTTGACGCATCGATGTGCCAAAAAATCATCTGCATTATCAGCGTGCACGCTTCCTCCATACAAAACAGGAACGTTCTTCTTCACACGCCGATCCAACCAGGTCTGAATCTCCATGATCATGCGCACAGCACGTGAAGGACTTACATCTTTATCTCCGCCAATAGCCCACACCGGCTCATAAGCAACTATAAGTTTCTTTCGTGGAGACGCATTTTTGAGCCCGGCAAACAGTTGCCGAATTACTGCCTGTTTGGCACGTGAAAAGCTCATATTATGCCGTTCTCCAACACACACAACTGGAACCATCCCAGCTTTTTGAACCATCTCGACTTTCCCACGAACATGTACATCATCTTCTCCTAACTGATAACGACGCTCAGAGTGTCCGATAATCACATACTCAACACCAAAATCGGAAAGCATGGATGCAGAAACCTCTCCAGTTAACATACCTCCAGAAGGTTGGGAAAATGCAACATTCTGCGCACCCAACGCAATGGATGTTTTTTGTATCATCTTTTTAATACGTTCCAGATATGCAAACGGAGGAGCAACAATAACATTCTTTTTCTTCCCAGACTTAATAACTGCACGCATCAATTTATCCGCATCAGAACGCGTACCGGGATTCATTTTCCAATTGAATACCAGATAATTCATTGTTGTTTGTTCTTCATCATACCACGAACATGCTTCCATCCCCACCATACCACTCCAACGACCAACAAGACTAAGATCAAATAATCAAACTGGCGGAAATATTGGCTCAAATTATGCCAATTAGCTCCCAAAACCCATCCAATCCACGCTAACAGTGCTGACCACAACAAAGATCCAGCAAATGTATAGAGAGAGAATTTTACTAGAGGCATCTTCCCCAACCCAGCCGGCAAAGAGATAAAGGTTCGTACAATTGGAAGCAGGCGGGAAAAAAACGCCGTTGCCTCTCCATACCGAGAAAACCACCTCTCAGAAAGCGCCAAGATATCATCAGAGATCAAAAAACGAAGGAACAACTTATCCCGATGTCGCACAATCCACCCAGCAAAGAAATACGAGACCAGAGAACCGAACAAGTTCCCAAGCGCCCCAACCACAACAACAACCCAAAACGAAAACGTCCCACCAAAAGCAACAAACCCAGAAAATGGCATGATAACCTCAGAAGGGATGGGAATGTTTGCACTCTCAGCCGCCATCAACAAAAAAACCCCCACATATCCAGTTGTCTCAATAACCGTAATCACCCATGCCGCCAAAACCGCCAATAATGTCTCTATCATATACGCAATATCTGTGCCGCCTCCTCTGGCACCACAGGATTGATTTCAATACCAGTCCCCAGCTCAAACCCAGCTGAAATATTTGATTTAGGGATCACTTCAAAATGCCAGTGGTAGTGATGATGTTCCTTTTTATTGGTAGTAGGGGCAGTATGCAAAAAGAAGTTATAGTCGGGATCACCAATGTTATCACGAACCGATCGTAATACTGCCGCCATTGCATCAGCAACATCTTCCAATACATCCCTCCCTGCATCTTCAAAATAGGCATGGTGATCGCGAGGAAAGATATTAACCTGAAAAGGCTCTTTAGCAGCAAAGGGAACAAAAGCAATAGCACGATCATTTTCATAAATAATTCTGCTCTGATCTTCCTGTTCCTGTTGTAAGATTGCACAATGAATACAGCTCTTATGCTGAGCCCAATACCGAGCAGACGAATCAAGTGAACGGGCAACATGTGTAGGAACAACAGGCAAGGAGATCATTTGGTAGTGTGGGTGATACACACTTGCTCCTGCCGTATCCCCCCAATTCTGGAAGACTGAAACATAATGTACACATTCATCCGTCATCACGTCTTTATACCGTCGTGTCATTGCTTCCAGCACATCTGCTGCTTTTTTTCTCCCTAGATCAGAGAAGTTGTCGGTATGTGAGCGCGTTATAATCAAGTCATGATATCCTCGTCCCTGGATCGTACTCCGTATCCCTTTTTCATAACGGATCGCACACGTATGATCGTTGTGTGTCAGAGCGGGAAACTTATTTTCAAATACTTGAAACTCCCATTCTTCAATTGGTTTATCAGAAGGATACCAAAAATACGGGTCGGCATTCCCAGAAGCCTGGGGATTTTCAAATGGGCAGGTTTTAATAGGTGACACAACACGCTTTTTTTTGCGTTCTTTAAAGTCAGCTTTTTTAATCTTCTGAGAACGTTTTGGAGCAATAACCACCCACTCTTCGGAAGTAGCTTTATACCGAAGTTCGGGATTAGTACTGTATTCTTTAATACCTGTTTGTTTTTGTTTACGCAGCATAATTAATCAGTATTGGATACTCTATTTGTATAATACCATTCAAATATCTCGGCTGCCACCGGCACAGCATTCAAACTCCCCTCCCTAGCATCTTCAATCAAGATTAGCATCGCAATCTGCTCTTCTCCTCCTTTGGGAATTGTGTATCCGACAAAAAATGCATTTGTCTTTGTATTACTGGCCACCTGCGCACTTCCAGTCTTAGCCGCAATTGAAAGTGGAATATCGGCAAGACGCGATGCCGTCCCATAATATTGATAGACTGCATCCTGCATCCCCTCTTCAACAACAGCAACATCAGACTCATCTAAACCAAGAGATACACCCGAATCTTTCCATTCGTAATTAATCTCCCCTGAATCTGTAACAATGTCTTCAACCAGATGCGGAGTAGGGAGAATACCTCCAGACGCCAATACGGCAATGTATCTAATCAGTGCAAGCGGGGTCACCAATAAATCTCCCTGTCCTATAGAGACGTTATATGTGTCACCAACTCTCCATATATCATCTCTCTTTTTCTCTTTCCATTCAGGAGTTGGCAGAACGCCTTCTGCCTCTCCAAACAAATCGATACCGCTCTGCTCACCCAACCCAAACAGCTCCCAATATTCATGCAACCGATAGATCCCAAGCCCTTCCTGCTGCTCAAATCCCCCACCAACCTCATAGAAATAGACGTTGCTAGAACGTGCTAGAGCAGAAAACATATCAACCCATCCATGTGCTTTCCAGTCCACAAATCGAGAAGGATTGGATGGATTATATGGATTAGGAACCTCAATATATCCAGCTGAATAGATAGATGTATAAGGGGTCACAACCCCCTCAGCTAACGCCGCAACAGCAACTAACGGTTTTATTGTAGAACCGGGGGCGTATAAACCCGAGATTACACGATTAAAGAGTGGCTGATCAGAATCAGAAAAAATCTCTGCAGAGAGGTTGTTATTATCGTAACTAGGAAAACTAACCATCGCACGAATAGCACCTGTCTGTGGATTAAATATAATCCCCGCCCCAGAACGTCTCCCCAACATACGTAACTGGGAACTCATAGTATTATAAAGTTTTTCCTGTAAAGGTGAGTCGATTGTAGTGTACACGTCATTTCCCACACTCGAATGATATTTTTGCGTGGTTTCAACAACATTTCCCATTGCATCTTGGAACAATAGGGTTAATCCTTTTTCTCCACGCAGTTCTTCGTCGTACCACGCCTCCAGTCCAGTCTTTCCAATCTCATCATTCAAATTCAGATTCGGCTGTTGAGCAACATCTTTTAACGATGTAAATCCTGTGTATCCCACAAGATGCGAAAACACCTCTCCATTTTCATAGATACGCGAGAAGCTCTCCTCCACCACAACAAACGGCAGGTTTTGCTTCCTGAGCTCAATAACCTGCCCCAAAGAGAGATCGCGTCCGAATGGGACATACGCCTCCCGCTCCAGGTTGGCAGAAAGAATCTCCTGTTTTACCTCTTCAATATCAAACAGTACAATATTTGATAAAATCTCAAGATTCTCATCTAGTGGTTTTTCAGAACGAAGAATTTCAGACAGGTTAACATGGGCAGAAAAACTCGGTTCATTACTCACCAACGGTGTTCCAAATCTATCGTAGATAATACCGCGTGGAGCGCTACTTAACACCTGCTGTCCTGCATTTGCATAAGCACGATTTGCATATGCATCGTACGAAAATACCCCAAACACCATACTGCGCACCAACACCACCGCTGCAATCACCAGTGCCAACAACCCCACAACTACAAAGACACGACCAGATAATGGCCGCTCCACAACCTCAAGCCCATGCGCAAGATCATCTAATACCGCATCTTCTAAGAAAAGGTCTTTTTTGCCCATAGCACAATTCCAAATAATACTTCTGCAAGCAGTATACTCCAGAGTGTTTCTGAAACAAACACCACCGACACCACTGCACCAGCACCAGCCAAAACTCCCCATCCTATAATCTGCCCGATCACAACCAACACAGCCAAAGAAAATCCGTTCCTCTCAAACAACACTAATCTCATAACCATAAA
>SDBS01004148.1_pt1 | contig 14204 bp, 14 predicted proteins | sample 2277091 | NCBI WGS metagenome assembly SDBS01 (sample SAMN10404972, study PRJNA504765) | marine sediment metagenome | isolation source: marine sediment core GS10_PC15, 163 cmbsf | place: Arctic Ocean: Southern Knipovich Ridge | collected 2010
CCTTGTGTAACCGGCTTCCCCGTGACTACGGCAATATGATTTATATCATTTGGATAAAGATGTTTATAAGTATCAGCTATCCAGGCCATTTCACGAGCGCCTGTACCCATATCCGGAGCAGGAACATTTGTACTGGGACTTATATATCCTCTTTTTGCCAGCTCCCTGACATATCGGCGAGTAATTTTCTCTAACTGTTCTACGTTGTATTTTGAAGGATCAATGATGAGAGCGCCTTTTGATCCTCCAAATGGAACATCCACTACTGCGCATTTATATGTCATTAGAGCGGCAAGTGCTACAACCTCTTCCTCGTTGACGTCCGGCGAATAACGAACACCTCCTTTTGCGGGAAGGCGATGTTCACTATGAACGGCCCGCCAACCTTTGAAAATTTCTATCTTATTGTTAATCTTAACAGGGAATTGGACTTCGCATACAGAATTGCATGCCTTTATTTGGGCTCCAAGACCTTCAGGTAAATCAAGTGTTTTTATAGCCCGATCAACCATCAGATCGACACTTTTAAGGAATGAAGGTTCTTCATTTAAAAATGGGTTCATCTATTACTCTCCCTTCTAAAACTATAGATTCGATCTCTATTGTAATGTTAGCTTATCCCGTTTGGCAAGGTTTGACCTCATAACAATTTCTATGCCTCTGGAAAGAGGCATGATGCCCCGGTGTTCATCGGAATCAGTTCTACTCACTTCGTTTGATAATGACGAGTGTAATATCATCTCTTTGGGGTGAATAGTCTGTGTAGTCTGCGTTATTGTTTTCATATCCATATTATGACCCATCATCGGATCATACTGTTTCAGTAAGAACCTTTCCTGCACTGTCCAGATTGCCTCTACCTTGATAAACACCGGTTCCCATATTGTCAATCCATGATGTAATAAAAGACTCTAGATGGTTATCAAAAGCGGTGGTAGTCAAGACTTCATAGGGCATGCCCATCATCATTCCTTGGTACTGTATTTGAAGGTACCTGTCGCCTAGGATCATTTTGCCGTGAGCCATCCATTCGGATTCGCTGGGAGGAGCACCTGGCAGCAGCCACATTTTCACAGCCACATTCCAATCGCCTATTTGTTGATTTCATTTTTCCTCATAAAGGCTCATTTTTATCATCATATATAATATACCCCCCTATAGTATGTTTGTCAGGTTTGTTGATCAATCCAGCTTGCATCGCAGGTGTTTAAAAATCAGAGAGAAGTCTAGTGTGCTTAACATGACACAATTCTGTTATAATGAAACAAAATAGGACTTTCAATATGAATCCAAGTATCTCAAGGATTTATACATTGAAAAATAGAAGAAACGTTTTTATCTGTACGATCTTCTTTTTCTTCCTTTCGTCCTTTTTAAATTACGCTGCTGAATCGTTTGTATGGACCGATATAGAACGTATAGTCGTAGTAGCCGATATTCACGGAAGTTACGACAATTTGATAAGAATCCTCAAAGGAACGGAAATCATCGATGAAAATCGATACTGGAATGGAGGAAAAACTCATCTCGTTCAAACCGGTGATATTATGGATAGAGGCCCGGATGCAAGGAAAGTTTTTGATCTTTTCATGAAACTTGAAAAACAAGCTGAATTTGCAGGAGGAAAAGTTCATATTCTTCTTGGGAATCACGACGTGATGAATCTTACCGGGATTGCACTTCAAACAACGAGGTATGTAACACCTGAACAGTTCTCATCTTTTCTGCCAGAAAATTTCCGGAACCAAAATGAAAAGTCTCTCAAGAAAAGACTACTGAAAACAGGGAAATCAGTTGAAATATTAAAAAATGAAATCAAGAAATTTTGGAATGAAAAAATGCAAGTAGACGAAGAGGCTCGTGCATTATACTCTTCATATTTTATTCAAAAATATGGAAACTGGCTCCTCACTAAAAATTTAGTCATCAGGATTAATGACATAGTTTTCACACACGGAGGAATCAACGAAGAATTTTCAAAATGGAAAATGAAGAATATCAATTCTCGAGTTCTCAAAGAAATACAGGCAATCCAACATGGAAAAAGAATGTCCATAAAAATTGTCTACAAGGCGGATGCACCTCAATGGTTCAGGGGACTAATCCTGAACGAAGAAGAAGTATTTTCAGACGATGTTGACAGAATTCTGAATAATCTCAAAGCCAAATACATGGTTGTCGGACACACAGTCCGTCAGAAAGATATTTTAAACTCTAAAAAGCTCGACCGTTTTCAAGGTAGAGTCTGGGGAATGGATACTGGTATTTCTGAATATTATGGAGGAAATATTAGCGCCTTGATCATTGAAAAGGGGATTTTTAGAGTATGGTGGAGTGAAAATGAAGAACCAAAAAACTTTGTTAAAATTCTTTTTTGCATCAATTTGTATCATTGGAATGTTTCAAGGGCGAAATGACCTCTGGGGGCAATTGGATGTCGATTATAAAGAAGTTGAGAGATATTTGGCCACCGCCAAAATTATATCCGTTACACCAGATGAAAATGCCGGACGGACCGAGCCATGGATCATCTTGCTCGATGATGGAAGAATCAAACGCAGGGGATATTTCAAACATGTAAGCCGATGCAGGCCCAATCCACTGCCAGACTGCTATAAATATGAAATCGCAGCCTATGAATTAAGCATGCTCCTCGAGATCAAATGTGTCCCTCCAACAGTGGAGAGGAAAATAGAAGGAATCTCAGGTTCCTTGCAGCTTTGGGTTGGGGGCAGTGAAAAACTGAAAAATGTCCTTGAAAAGAACATAAAATTACCAAATCCAGAAAAATTCAACCTCTGCATGCTTGACGGCACAGTCTTTCAGAATCTAGTTTACTACAGGCAAAGCGATGAAGATGTCCTCGTCGATTTGGAGGAATGCACCGTTTGCCGCATAGATTTTTCCGAAGCTTTCTCTCCTAAACACAAACTTATTCAGGGATTTAAAATGGGCGGGTCTTCTGAAAAACTTTACCAGAATTTGCTCAGACTTCGTGACAAGGACATTCGCAGCCGGCTAGAATCTTATCTCAACGAGGATGAACTAGAAGCCGTTATTGCAAGAAAGAAATTGATACTCACAAAGCTCTCAAAAAAAATGAGATAACAAAAAAACCACTTTATGGGAAAAATATAAACAGGGATGTTCTCCAGAGGAACACCTTGAGGAATCACATCCTTTTGAGTCGGAACGGATTATTCCTGATTCGCGATGGTTAGCAGGCTGAGTTCTTCTCCTGCTTTCTCGGCAGCTATAACAACCTGGAGTTTACTGGTTTCTTTTTTCAAGAACTCTTCGATTTTCTTATTAATCAGAAGGTATGAGAAAGCCCCCACCTTACGTATCCTCAACCTTGGAAAGTGATATTATAAAAACAAAAGTGGGCCGATTCGGACCAACTTTTCACGGACAAGGGTGTTCATTTTTTCGTATGTCCATAAAAACTGCTGTTTTATTCTATTTGACACTTTTTGTCTCATTGACTATATTTTAAGAGCTAATTTATAAATACAAAAACCGCACTTATATTCTTCAGAGATTCATCTCAATTTTGAAGTTCTTAAGGAGAATGCCATGGATGTTTTATACAATGTCATGAAATTTATTCATGTCTTAGGTTTTGTGTTTATGTCCACGCCGCTGTTTAATCTTATTGTGGTCAATGAACGTGCACTGCTCGGCTCCCCTTTCAATTATCAAGCCGACCGCTATATGGAAAACATCATTAAAAGTGGGTCCGGACGATGTTACATCTTTCAGCTGACTGTTTTGACTTCAGGGATATTTCTGCTTCTCTTTGGTCCTCTTGGGATCACGGCCCTTTGGACAAGCTGGATAATCCTGGCAAAAATATTGATTCTTTTTTTACTAATGGGATTGCTATCTACTGTACACTTTAAACTGCAGCCCAAAATTGAATCATTTATGGATGAAATTGGACCTGATGTGGCTATACCTGAAGGCTTTGCAGCAAAATTAAAACCCTATCGGGTGAAACGGAAACAGCTGGCCACTTTTTGTCTATTTTTAGTGATCACGAGTATTATTTTAGGGCTCCAAGTTTACGGCACTTTTCATCCCATCTTAACCATCGGACTCATAGGACTGGCTGCTGTATTCTCTTGGAGGGCTAATAAAACCAATATTCGTTTCGGATGGATTTAGCTCCCCTCTATCGCGGTCACACTGGCTATCTCAGGGATTGGTGGCTTCTTCCCAGCTTTCACGGCCTTCACGGAAGAGGAAAATCACGATAACCAGTCCCGCAACGGCATCGGCCTGCCAAAGGCCTAATGCGTAATTAAGGCTCAATCCTAGGAGCAGCGCAATAGACAGCAGCGCACAGGCAAACGTTTCTTTCGCATCGGCAATCAACGCCTGGCTTTTAATCTGTTTTCCAGTCTTCATTTTTTGGAAGCCGAGGAAAGGCATGACAATAATGGACACAACAGCCAGGATGATTCCAGGAAGAGAAGGATCGGGGATTTCTCTCGTGATTAGTTTTTTTAGGGATTGGTAAAGCACATAAGTCCCAAGGATGAAAAAGGTTGCGGCCACAAATTTCATGGCCTTCCTCTCGACTTTTTCCTCTTCCTCTTGTGAGATTTTCCCGTGTTTGTGCAGGCGCCAGATGAGGACAATCCCCGAGAGGGACTCCATGATACTGTCGAGTCCAAAACCGATCAGCGCTATACTGTTAGCAATTTTTCCAAAAACAATGGCGGCCACAGCCTCTACAACATTATAGGCAACTGTGAAATATTCGAGGTGAAGACCTTTTTTATACAGCGTCTCCATGTTTTTTTCCCCCATTTTCTATTTCTGATAATTTTTAAACCATCCTTGGGTCCGCAGACAGATCCGCACAAGCATCAGCATGACCGGAACTTCAATAAGGACTCCAACCACTGTGGCGAGAGCCGCCCCGGAAGACAGGCCAAAAATGAGTGCCGCGGTGGCGATGGCCACTTCGAAGTGGTTGCTGGCACCGATCATCGCTGACGGCGCGGCATCCTCATAGCTCAGCTTCAAAAGGCGTGCCAGACCGTATGTCATCCAAAAAATCAAATTTGTTTGAATAAAAAGAGGAACGGCAATCCATAAAATTATCAGCGGCTTCGTCAGAATGATATCTCCCTTGAAAGAAAAGAGAAGGACCAACGTCATCAATAAAGCCGTGATGGACACTGGAGTAAGAAGAAACAAGAACTTTTTCTTGAACCAATCCTCCCCCTTTGTCTTTATAATCAGCAGCCGTGATAAATACCCTGCGATCAACGGCAGGGCCACGTAGATTCCTATGGACAGAACCAGTGCCTGCCAGGGAACCGGAAGTCTCCCCACTCCCAGCAAGAATCCTCCAAGAGGACCAAAGAGAAGGAGCATGATAAGGGAATTCACAGCCACCATAACCAGGGTATGCCCATCATTTCCCTTTGCAAGATGGCTCCAAACCAAAACCATGGCCGTGCAAGGAGCAATGCCAAGAAGAATGCATCCTGCAAGGAAACTCCTCCAAAGAGGAATCTGCAGCATTCTGACTCCTTCGTGAAGGACGACCTCCCCTGCCCCACGCACGGTCCCCACCGCCCATTCAGCTCCGGGGGGAAGTTTGACAAAATCCATCGCTTCCGCGCCAATAAAGGATTTAAAAAGAATTCCGAGGAAAACAGAGGCGATTACATACATGGTGAACGGCTTGACAATCCAATTGGCAAAGAGTGTCAATCCCAGAGGTTTGGGCGATTTCCCTGCACGCAAAACTCGCGCAAAATCTATCTTGACCATGATCGGATACATCATAAAAAAAAGACAGATCGCGATAGGGAGAGAGACAACCGGCGCATCTCCTACTGAAATAGCCAGTCCATCCAGATATTTCGCAATCCCGGGGGCAATCCTACCCAACATAATACCCGCGGCAATACAGAGAAGCACCCACAAGGTCAAATACTTCTCGAATAGACCTAAGACCCTCTCTTCTTCCATGAAAACCTCACAATTGCCAATATTTATGAAACTCTATCATAATTTGAATAAATTAGGCATGCAACCTTTTTGTGAAAACAGGGAAAACCGGGTAGACCGATTCAATTTTTGCTCACTTTTATTTGCCTATTTTTTGTGTTAGAATTTTTTTATCACTTTTGTTTAGGAGTCAATATGTCTGGGCATTCAAAATGGGCTTCAATTAAACACAAAAAAGCCGCAACCGATGCAAAACGCGGCAAGATTTTCACAAAAATTATCCACGAACTCGCCATCGCTGCCAGGAGTGGCGGAGGAGATCCTGATACAAATCCCCAGCTGAGAAAAGCCATTTCCAATGCCAAAACTGTAAATATGCCTGCAGATAACATAAAAAGGGCTATCCAAAAGGGAACAGGGCAGCTGGAAGGTGTCAACTATGAAGAAATCTCTTACGAAGGATACGGTCCTGGAGGAGTGGCGATCTACGTAGAAACAATGACGGATAATAATAACAGAACAGTATCGGAACTCCGACATATTTTTACAAAAAGCGGAGGAAATATGGGTGAATCCGGCTGCGTTGCCTGGATGTTCACCCGAAAAGGATATATTGTCATTGAAAAATCGAAGGCCTCCGAAGATGAACTTCTCGATATCATTCTCGAGGCAGGGGCCGAGGACCTCGTGGAAGATGGGAGTAACTATGAAATTTTCACATCACTGGACAGTTACGAGCCCGTCAATAATGCTCTTAAAGAAAACAGCATAGAGATAGCCGCCTCAAATATAGGATTCATACCCCAGAATTATGTCAAAGTGGAAGGTAAGCAGGCCCAGCAGTTGCTTCGTTTGATGGAAGAATTGGAGGACCATGACGACGTCCAGAACGTTTGGGCCAACTTCGATATCGATGAAGAAGAAATTGCTCAGTATTCAGAGTAATTAATGAGAGTGCTTGGAATCGATCCCAGCCTAAAATCCACAGGATATGGTCTCATCGAATATACGGGTCAGGAATATTCTGTTTTGGCTTACGGCACCATCAAACCAACCAGGAACAAACTTTTTCATCACAAAATCAATGAGATAAAAAGCAAAATCGAAGAGATCATCGACACATTTAAACCCGAAGAAGTGGCTATCGAAAATACATTTTATGCGCAAAACGTCAAGACGGCACTCACACTCGGGCAGGTGAGAGGAGCCGCTCTCATCGCCATCGCTTCAAAGGATCGTCCTTTATTTGAATATTCTCCTCTGGAAATCAAAAAAGCAGTCACGGGATATGGACAAGCCGACAAAAACCAGGTCAGTATTATGATAAAAACACTCTTGAATATCACGGACGACCACATGGAGACTGATGCCTCCGATGCTTTGGGAACAGCATTCTGTCACTTGAACTCACGGCTGTTCCAGCAAAAAATTGAAGAGTCCATTTGAAAAAGAGAGCAAATAATGATTGCTTACCTAAAGGGAAAGATCAAGCACAAGAAGACCAACCAGGTCATTCTGGATGTGAATGGCGTGGGATATTGTGCATGGATACCTCTGACCACTTATCTGAAGATAGGTGATATCGGAGATACGGCTGAACTCACTATTCACACACACATGACGGATAAAGCCCTGCTCCTCTATGGTTTTTGCTCTGAAGAAGAGAAAGCACTCTTCCGGAAACTGATTGGCATATCCGGCATCGGACCAAAAATCGCGCTCAACATTCTTTCGGGGATTGAAGTTTCAGATCTCGAGGATGCCATCCGGAAGAGTGATGTCTCCCGTATTTCTCTGGTCCCCGGGATCGGCAAAAAAACTGCCTTAAGGATTGCGATTGAACTCCAGGAAAAACTCGAGAAAAAGGCAAACGCGCTCAATATCCAGGGTTTACAGGAAAAAGAAGATTTGGTGTCGGCCCTGATAAACCTCGGATTTAAGAGAAGGGAAATCGAGCTCACAGTAGAAGAAACTCTGAAAAACTCAACATCCGGCCATGATTTCGAAACACTTTTAAGAGATAGTTTGAAGCGACTGGCAAAAATTTAATAAGGACAAACAGTTGAAAGACAATAAAACATTGGAGGCCGTGCTCAATCCCGTTCGTACGAAAGAAGATCTTTTGTTCGAAGACAGCCTGCGGCCGAGGAGTTTCAAGGAGTTTGTCGGACAGGAAACCGTTTTATCCAATCTGAAAATTTTTATTGAAGCGGCTCGTAAGAGGGATGAGCAGCTCGATCATGTTCTCCTCTACGGACCTCCGGGACTGGGGAAAACCAGCCTCGCCTTTCTCATCGCAAAAGAAATGGGCGTTGGAATCAAGCCCACATCAGGTCCGGTCATCGAGAGGACCGGTGATCTTTCGGCTATCCTCTCTAACTTACAGACTAAGGAAACCCTCTTTCTCGATGAAATCCACAGGCTGCATCCTGCTGTCGAGGAAATCCTCTATTCTGCAATGGAAGATTTCAAGCTGGATATTGTTATCGGGCAGGGTCCGAGTGCCAGGAGCCACAAACTTCAGTTAAAAAAATTCACGCTTATCGGAGCCACGACAAGAGCCGGCCGGATCACGCCGCCGCTGAGAGGACGATTCGGCATTATCAACCGTCTGGACTACTATGATGTGCCCGAATTGGAAAAGATCATCATGAGGTCAGCGGCTATCCTTAAAGTGGATGTTGACAAAAACGGCGCCCTTGAAATTGCCCTTCGCTCCAGGGGAACTCCGCGTGTGGCCAACAGGCTTCTGCGGAGAGTTCGAGACTATGCCGATGTGATCGGCGAAGGAAAAATCACCAAACATGAGGCCACCAAGGCTCTAGATATGATGGAGGTGGACGTTCTCGGGCTCGACGAGGTGGACAGAAAAATTTTGATGATGATTATTGAAAACTTTGGCGGAGGCCCCGTGGGAATCAGCACGATCGCTGCGGCCATTGACGAGGAAAAGGAAACGATTGAATCCATATATGAACCGTTTTTGATGCGGATCGGATTTCTCGAACGCACAACACAGGGGCGGAAAATCACTCAAAGAGCCTATGCTCACCTCGGCTTCGCTCCTCCTCCCTCTTCCCAGGGAAAGCTCTTTAAGAAATGATATAAAGACTCCATGCCGCTTTCAGATTTTGACTTTTATCTCCCTCCCAAGCTCATCGCACAAAAACCAAAAAAAGAAAGGGATGCATCTCGAATGATGATCCTTAATAGAGATTCAGGAGATATCACTCATTCATCTTTCCGGGAATTCCCCGACTATCTCCACAAAAAAGACACTCTTGTTCTCAACAACACCAAAGTTTCCCCCGCCCGCACATGGGGAAAGAAGGACAGCACAACGATAGAATTTCTTTTTCTCCAAGAGACACAAGAAAAGACTTGGGAGGTGATCTGCCGGCCTGCAAAAAGAGTCCGGATGGGTGATGAAATACAATTTTCTCCCCACCTCCAAGGCCGCGTTGTTGTCGTGGGGACAGAGGGCAAAAGGCAGCTCCGGTTTTCGGCGGGGAATGTTCTTCAAGAGCTCAATACAATCGGGTATGCTCCCCTTCCCCCTTATATTAAGCGGAAACAAAACCAGCTGGATATGAAAAATTTCGATCTTGTGCGTTACCAGACAGTATTCGCTCGAAAAAGAGGATCAATTGCCGCTCCAACGGCTGGCCTTCATTTCACAAAAACAGGGCTGAAATCACTCCAGGATAAAGGTGTGAATTTGACTGAAATCACATTGGATGTAGGACTGGCCACATTTCAACCCGTCCGTGAAGACATCATCGAAAACCATAAGATGCTTAAAGAGTCATACACTATAGAAAATCAAACTGCACTTGTTATCAACACCGCCAAATCTGAATCCCGACCTGTTGTAGCTGTCGGGACAACTTCAGTACGCGCCCTCGAAAGTGCAGGAACGAAAGGACCAGTCCAGGCCGGCACACAAACGACAGATCTTTTCATCTATCCGGGATTTTCCTTTCGAATCGTCGACAGGCTTCTGACGAATTTCCACCTTCCGAAATCGACTCTTTTAATGATGATAGCCGCTTTCGCCGGATTCGATCTTGTCAAAGAGGCTTACGCAATAGCCGTCGAACAAAAATACAGGTTCTTCAGCTACGGCGACTGCATGCTCATCCTTTAATGGGAATTGGGGCCTGGCTTTGATTATGTGAATTATTGAATCAAATAATTCACATAATCAAAGCCAGGCCCCAATTCTAACAAGTTGAGATGCTGTCTCTTTTTGTATAGAATAGGAGAAGGAAAAAACAATGTCAGAGTGGAAAAATATCGGAAAGGAAGAGGTCAAGGAAGAAAAACTGGATTCCATCCTGCATCCCAGCACCCATGCTAAAGAGTTTAAAATCACCATCGAATTCGGTTATAAAACGTCTCCCAACTATGAAAAAGCCGTCGATCTAGCCAGAAGAACGCCCACGTACAGAGAAGAAGGAAGCGGAGATTGGATCCGCCACTCAACAACTTATACACCCGACGATGTAGAAGAATTATTTACACTCTTTAACCTTGTCCATGAGTGGGAAAAAACTGAGATCCTAGTCAATCACAAAAAACTTCCCTACGGGCACCAGCTTTGGCTCCCTCTCATGTGGTTTTACCGCATCAAATAATTCTCATAAACTTTCTTTAGATTTTTTTTAAGGAGGCTGTCTAATGCGCATCCAGATTCTTCTTTTTTTCGCCATTATCTCAATCCTTCTCTCCGTGAACTGTGAAAATCAGGTTGAAGACATATGGATCATTTCTGCACCCGCAGAAAGACAATACACATCCATCGACCGCAGCGGAACTACCATTATTCCCAACGGAAGACAGCTGACTCCCCGGGGACAACAGATAGAAGTGGCCCCCCATCCTTACGGACTCACCCTGAGTCCAGACGGATCTGTGGCCGTCACGGCCAATTCCGGAGTCAGGCCATTCTCAATCTCCATTCTTCGTGATGTTTTCGGCAAAAGTCCATCCGTGCAGCAAGTCCCACCGGGGGCCCGAACAGATAGAGGAATACTGGCCGCCGTTTTTATGGGGCTTGCCATTTCTCCAGACAATCAGAAACTGTATGTTGGAGGAGGCCAGGAGGGCAAGGTCTTTATCTTCGATCTTTCTATAGGCGAAAAGTTGGGTGAAATTATCTGTGACACGGCATTTAACAAAATAGAATACGAGGACAGTTATATCGGTGACCTGGTGCTCAGCAAAGACGGGAACACTCTGTTCGCCGTCGATCAGACGAATTTTCGTATTGTGGCCATAAACACACAAGCAGAAAAAATTGTAGCCAGTATTCCTGTGGGAAGATATCCGTTTGGAATCACACTATCACCCGATGAAACACGGGCTTATGTCGCTAATGTTGGCCTCTTTGAATACAGCCGAATAATCGGAGTCGATAGGGATGACCCGGAACGAACCGGCCTCAAGTTTCCTCCTTTTGCCTATTTGTCAAAGGAGGCCGCCAAGGGAGTGGATATCGATGGCTTTAAAGTGCCGGGCTTAGGAGATCCCAACGTCCCTGAATCCTTCTCCGTTTGGGAGATCGATATAGAAGATCTCGAAAATACATCGGTTACAGCCAGAGTCAAGACGGGTATACTCGTCGGTCAGGTTGTCGAAGATTTTCCTGCTGTGGGAGGTGCCAGCCCAAATTCTGTGGTGGCCACACACAACCGTGTTTTTGTCAGCAACGGAAATAATGACAGCATTTCGGTCATTGACACAAATAAAGACGAAGTCATCGAAACAATAGAACTCAAAATTGACCCGCGGCTGGGCAATCTGCGTGGAGCCATCCCATTTGGCCTGGCTCTTTCTCCAGACAGCAAGCGGCTGTATGTGGCTGAAGCGGGCATCAATGCCGTTGCGGTCATAGATATTATGACTTTTTCCGTTCTCGGACATATCCCCACAGCCTGGTTCCCTTCAAAGCTGGCCGTTTCAAGAGATGGGAAAAAACTCATCATCGCCAATGCCAAAGGATTTGGGAGTGGTCCAAATGGAGGCCCGGCGTTTGAACCCGGTCCCGAAGGAAGCTACATCGGCAATCTGATGAACGGGGTTGTATCCATTTTGGACATCCCCAAAGATAAAGATCTGAGAAAAGAAACAAAAAAAGTTTTGGCCAACAATTTCCGGTTCACGAAAAGCACCTCCTTGGATTTCGAGGATCGCACAAACAATCCTATTCCGCTCCACGCAGGAGAAAAGGAATCCCCCATTAAGCATATCATCTTCATCGTCAAAGAGAACCGCACCTTTGATGAAGTCTTTGGAGGACTGGACAGCGCACTGGGAGAACCATCCCTGGCCCGTTACGGAGCCGGAGTCAGTTTCAGCAACAGAGAGGGAACCCATACTGTCGAAAATGCCACAGTCATGGTCAACCATTTAAATTTAGCAGAACAGTTTGCCCTCTCTGATAATTTTAACTGTGATTCCGATGTCTCGGCAGACGGTCATCGTTGGCTGGTGGGTGTGTATCCCAACGAATGGACAGAGACGAATGTGGCGGCGAGCTACGGCGGAGGGAGAGGGCAAAACCTTGATTCCAAAGCTCCCGGGATGCTGGCGTTTACGGGATCGTCCGGCGTTCCCATCCCTGAGGATTACACAGAAGCCGGGACAATCTGGGACCACCTTGACCGGAACGGAATCGATTTTTTCAACTTCGGTCTCGGATTTGACTTTGCGCCCAATATCGAAAAACCTGAATTCAAATATACCGGCCTCCGTTTTGTCATCAACTACCCCATGACGGCTCCACTTTTCGAAAAAACGTCCAAGATTTTTGCCACTTATAACATGGGAATCCCGGATCAATTCCGGGTTAAGATGTTTAAGCAAGAATTTGAAGAGAGGTGGCTGTCCAAAGATGAACCCCTCCCCCCATTCATTGTCATCTATCTCCCGAATGACCATGGAGCTGGAGAATTTCCTGAGAATGGATATCCTTTCCGCGAAAGCTACATGGCCGATAACGATCTTGCTCTAGGTCAAGTGATCGAAATTTTATCTTTTTCCCCTTACTGGAAAAACATGGCTGTATTCGTCACGGAAGACGATCCGCAGGGAGGAGTGGACCATGTCGATGCACACCGCAGCCTTCTTATGGTGATTTCTCCCTATGCCAAAAGGAATTATGTCAGCCATGTCCACACCAGCTTCGGCAGCATCATGAAGACATTCTGGCACATCCTCGGTATCCCCTATTTGAACCAGTATGACGCCGGGGCTACAGATCTGGCGGATATGTTTACACATGAAGCTAATTTCAAGCCATATAGAGCCTTGGATGTGGACCCCCGAATTTTCCGTCCGGAAAAAGCGCTGAGCCCTTTTGATGAAAAATTCAATTGGGATGCCATCGAGGAATCTCCTGAACTGGATAATCCGGCTGTGATGCAGAAATGGATGGAAGAAGAAACAAGAAAAAAAAGAGAACAGAAATAAAAATAGGAAAAAACTGACCCCAAGAGAAACAGGCCTCGGCAGCCTCCCCTCTTTTCGGTTTCTTGCAAATTGAATTTATTTCAATATAATTTCCCTATCGCACCATGAAGTGTAACAGCCATTTAAAATCAGAGGATGATAGAAGGGCTCTAATGAACAAATCACTCTTCAATATGGAAGGAGGAGTTTATGCTACCAGGTGAAAAAAAATACCCACACATATTCAGTCCGATCCAGATCGGGAAGATTTGGGTCAAAAATCGCATCAAGTACGCATCGACCGAAACAAACTACAATTACAGTGACGGTTTTGTCTCCGAGAAAGAACTGGCTTACATTGAGGCCCATGCCCGTGGCGGCTCGGGAATCGTGACCACTCAAGGGGCCTACACCGATCCGCGCGGCGAGGGTCAGGGCTATGTGGGCATGATGGGGATATGGGATGATAAGTTTATCCCCGGATTGAAAAGAATGGCTGATGTTATTCATGCCGGAGATGCAGCGGCTTGTCTTCAATTGATGCACTGCGGGCGGGTGGGAGGGATTAATCTTCCCTATACTGTCGGGCCGTCAGCCATCAAACAAAGGCTGAGACGCTTTCGCCCCCCTCAAAAAATGAGCATTCCCGAGATCGAAGAATGTATACAAGAGCACATCGACGGCGCCCGGAGGGCCGTCGAGGCCGGGTATGAAATTATCGAGATTTCCGGGATTGTCGGCTATCTCATTTCCAACTTTATCTCCAAATACACGAACTGGCG
>SDBS01004149.1_pt1 | contig 14203 bp, 13 predicted proteins | sample 2277091 | NCBI WGS metagenome assembly SDBS01 (sample SAMN10404972, study PRJNA504765) | marine sediment metagenome | isolation source: marine sediment core GS10_PC15, 163 cmbsf | place: Arctic Ocean: Southern Knipovich Ridge | collected 2010
CGACAACATCCCCACTTTTATGCTGTTTGTCGATAGAATGAGCGCGCCCCAGTCCAGAGCTTATACCCAAGCTTGCCAAAGCGATATTACCCAACAAGGGATTAGGTCCAACAGCCGGCAAGCTTCGCTCATGGTTTTTCCGAACGGAACCTACGGGGAAGAGGGATTTAAAACCATCACCAAAACCATCACCGTCACGGTAATAAAAAAAGGGAAACCAGAAGAAGTACAAAAGACCACCTACGATCTGTCTTCTATCAAAAAATTTTTAAATCAGGGCGCCGAGGGCGACTTAACTAAAAAATTGGAAAACCTGGGCAAATTGTCCTCTAAATATGCCGCGGCTATTTCCCAGATCCTGGACGCCGAGGGGAGGAGCGCTTTCGTCTACTGCAATTTAGTGGTCGGGGGCGGCGCCATTGTTTTCAGTTTTCTGCTGAAGGAATTTGGTTTTTCGGCGGCCCAAGGAAATGAAACCTCCAAGAGGCTGAGGTACGGAATATTGACCCACAAAACCACCACCACGGTTCAAATGGGCCGCATCATCGAGCGCTTCAACCGCCCGGACAACTACCAGGGGGAATTTATAAAAGTAATCATCGGAAGCCGGGTCATAGGCGAGGGAATTTCTTTGCTCAACGTGCAGGACATCCACATACTGACCCCTTGGTGGAATTACGCCGAAATTTCTCAGGCCACCGCTCGGGCCATCAGAGAAGGGTCCCACGAAACCCTAATTCAACGCGGAATTCAACCTCAAATTAGAATTTATCAGCACGTGTCCATTCCTCAGGTCAAAATTAAAGGGAAGGAGGAATACAAACCCAAGTACGAAAAAAGTATCGATCTGGACATGTACAAATTATCGGCCTTCAAGGACATTTCTATTAAGTCGGTGGAAAGGGTAATGAAGGAGGCGGCCGTCGACTGCGGTTTGACTTACAAAGTTAATTATAACCCGGACGAGGCCGACTTTTCCCGCGAGTGCGACTACCAAAAATGTCAGTACACCTGCGACGGGCTGGAGGACTACGTTAGGAAGCCCGACCTCTCCACCTACGAGCTCTATTACGGAGATTCCGCCGTGAGGGAACTGATCCAAAAACTAAAAGGGGTGTTTCGCACCGAGTTTTCCCTTTCCATAGACGAGATAGAGAAGAGAATTAAGGCGGACCGTTTCACGTTTTTCGAGGTCTTAACCGCCTTAAGGGATTTAATTGATAAAGCCGGGGAGGAAGGTACCGCGGAGGGGGATTCGGGCGCGTTGAAAAATAAATACGGTTTCTCTTCCTACCTTAAAGAAAACAACAATCAATATTTTCTGGTCAACAGCCTTTCGTCTTTGCCAGAAAAATTTTCGGAATACTACGTTGGACGCCCTTACGTCCGGGACCCCATCGAATTTTCGGAACTTTTAGACCAGCTTCAGGTTAAATACCTACCCCTGATTATTGACGCCCTGTCCGCCTCCCCCGCCGATGACGAAAGATTCCGGTCCCTGATTAACCGCCTACCACTTGACGTCAAGGAGACCCTGATCGAAGCCGGCGTGCTGGCCCGGCGGGAGGGGATTACCAAAAATGAAAAGTTCAGGGAGAAAATACTTTCCCATTTTTCTCATTATATTCAAGAGATCAATGGCGTTTGGATTTCCTCTTTACTTTACGACGAATTCGAGGTCCTGCGCTGCCTTAAGAAAAGCGTCTGGCGCGATTGCGAGGAAGGTATTGAGGCGCAGTGGACCGAGAAAAAAGAGGAGGCCAGGGGAGATCTCGAGACCAACCCCTATGGTTATTACGGGATATACGACCCCGACACTGATAAATTTTGGATTCGCGACGTCCGAGAAGAAGCCAAGGTGGAAGCGGCCGATCGTCGCACCAAGACCACCGGCTCCGAATGCATCAGCACGGGCTGGTCGCGGGAGAAGTTGCTGAACTTGATCGAGGACATTCAGCTGGAATACCCCGAAGAGTTCTGCGAGGGTTTGAGCAAAGACCAAGTTTACGAAAAGGCTGAGAAAAACACTTGGGTCAAAAGGGTAATTAACGACGACATGTCGAGGGAGAGCCTGTGCCGGGCTCTTTACTATTCCACTTTTAAGAAGGGAGACCTCTGCCCGGTCATCAAGGACTGGTTTGCCGAAAAGGGGCTCCTGGAGGTGGGGAAAAAGGAAGAGAAAAAATAAAGAGGTCTAAAAGTTTATTTTTCTACATAAAAATGGAAAAAGTTGTAAAAGAAACTATAAAATGCCTGAAATTAGGGTCTATAGAACTTCCCGAATATGAAACCCTACTCCCGGCTAAAACTGTCACTCGAGCATTGGAAGCTCTTTGTATGGCTCATAATAAGCCCGTCGAAATGGTAAAGATACCGCTGGTCAGAAAACTCTCGAGAAAGAACAGATATTACTTAGAAAGTAGCTACGATTTATTAGGAGAAATCCAGGTGGAAACTTTTCCCGGTATAATTTGCAAGGGGGCTACCCTTTATAGAGAATATTTCGACGTCGACCATATCGAAACGGTGACGAAAGATATAAACGAAAGATTTTTGAACGGGGTGGGGTATGGCCATTTCATGCCGGACGTGGTGCTCACCAAGTCCTTCACTAGTAAAGTGACCTATAAAAAATATACGTTTCCCCTCGCCAAAACTAAAACTGAAGATTTTCAAACTACAGGGCCGGCCCGCTCCCACAAAATAAAGTTTTTTGACGAACTCGTTTCCTCGAGCGGGGCTTATTTTATAGAGTTCGATATAGACTACGATCAGGATTATCGCATAGCCTCCCTTTGGAATCAATTTTATCCGATAAAAATATTGGTCGACGCCTACGTGTGTGACCAAACACTTAGGTCCAAAATAAATAAAAGTAATAGTGCTTGGAGCCAATATTCGGAGGAAGCTATGGAAATAATTAGGTCGGGCGCGCGCGTCAACCAAAAAGAATTGAACACTTAATTTGTTTAAACCTTTCCGAGGTTTAAACAAAAATAAATTTTAGTCAAGCTCTTCCGTCCTTGATTCGTAACTTATGCATTTTTCCACCGAGTATTCCTGGTCCACGCCCACCCACCACCATAGTCGCGTATGTCCCCGGTGCTTGGAAACCAGGCCGAGGGCCATCGCATCGTGAGGGCACACTACCACGGCCAAGCCTTCTATAGTGTAATGAAAGTAATGACGGTCCAGGGCTTCTTGTAAAACTTTTTGTAACCCGCCTTCTTGTCGGGCGTCGTAAATTAAGGGAGCATTTAATTCTTTACAGAAACCGAGAGCGTCCTCTAATATATAAGTAGAAATAGCGCCCCCACATATGTCGGTCAATTCGCTGAACTCCAGTTCGAGCCTTTCGCCAAATGGAATAGTGAGCGAAGAATAATCGAACTGAATGTCGCTGTCGACTTTATTGTTTCCGCGCCAGCACTCGCTGGAAACTATCGAGGGCTCACAATGAAAAAGTTTAGTTACCGAACCGGCTTTTTGCTGCATGGTGTCAATTCCGTTGGTCATCCCGTGGTCGTCAATAAAACTCAGTATCTCCTCGCAACCGAGCCTAGAAATTAAATAGCCGAAGGTCCCGCCCAGCGAATCCTTTAGACACTCCTCGACAGTCCAACTGTGAACGGTAGGGTAAGCGTCAAAAGGCGCGCGCGCATCTCGGCTGTGGTAACCTAGATACAAAAGCCCGAAGTCTTCGGGAAGTATCGACCGCGCCCAAGTTAATTTACCCTCAAAATTATCGGCAAAGGTTATATCGTCTTCCAAGACCAAACAATACTTTTTATCGGTTTCCAGGAACCGAATCATGATTTGAAGATGAGATAAAGCGCAGCCGACCATCCCTCTGCGCATATTGTAATCGTTGCCGTCAAAAAGCCGGGACAGGTTGGCATTCTTTTGCAGCCGGTTACCATCTACAGCGTTGAATCTTTCGACTTTGAAGTGCTGAAAGTCTTCGATTTCTTCTTGGAGCGCTTCCCATCTGTCCCTCCTATTTTCAAGGTTGACTAAATAACCCGCCGTTTCAGACGAGACCAATTCCACCGCTCCTTTGAATTTATCGCTTCTAAATTCCAAAAAATTTTTTAAGGTTTCCTCCGGGTTCGCTTTCATCTGTCCGATGAGGGCCTGGACGTCGGACGGAAGTAATTCGAACGAAACTCCGCCCACCTCGGCACTGACGGAGTGCACTTCTTTACTAAATTGCGCCTGCTGGTTTAGCTTATAGGCATTTTGCTTAGAAGCGTCAAAGCGTTGCGAAGTCAGCCGACCCGTGTGGATACAATGAATGCCGGGGAAGAAAGCCGAGACGTAACCTTTGTTAAAGTACCGATAGGCGTAATTCATTTCGAAATGGTCGGCGCCTTCGTCGTACTCGCCCAGAACCCCGAATATCTCGGTTTCCACCACCGAAGGTCGAAAGGAAAAATGGGGCCAGTAAGCGCAATTGCGGCCGGGCCCATATTTCTCATTAAATTCTTGGTCGCTGGCGCAGCGATCGTGAAGGTAATAATTAAGTCCGGTGCCGGTTGATTTTTTAAAGCCGCCCTTGATATTAATATCTCCAGTTATTTCCCCATAGTTCCGGTTAAAGAGGCACTGTTTGATCTTGTCTTCGGCCGACAGGACCTCCAAGGCTTGGGTGAGGTAGGGGCGAGAAATAAAAAATTCCCAGTCGTCTTCAAGGTGGCAGAGGTATGGCGTTTTCACTTTCTGACGGATGAGGTTCATGCTGCGGGCGTGGCCTTTTTCATCTTCACCTTTAAAAATGAAGGTGAAGAAAGGGTATTTTTCTTTCATAATTTTTCGGTCCTCCTCGCTGCTGTTATCGTCGACGCAAATCCAGTCGTCAATCAAAGAGTAATCCTCGCAGCAGTTTAAAAAAGAATACATGGTCCTCATAAATAAATCCAACCTCTTACAGGTCGTGATAGAAAAAGTAAAAAGGGGGAAAGGATTCGGTTTTCTAAAATATGGTATTTTCGAAATGTGGGCGGGGTCGTAGTCAGAAAAAGAACCTTCAAGTCGATCGTAGTTAAAATGATCGTTAAAAAGGTAGTGGTCAAGGGTTTTTTCGTCCAAATTGGGGAGCATTACTAATTTTTGGAATTCTTTATGGGATTCCTTATTCTTTCCGGCGTAAAAAAGACAAATCCCATATTCGTCCAGGATGTTTCTGCTGAAGGGGAAAGTCTCGGCAAAAAACTCTCCCACCGCGCAACCCAGGTGGAACAGGCTTTGAACCCGGCACTCCCGAACCAGGGCCGCGGCCTGGCTTTCTTTTTGGGAGTTAAGATAATTTTTGGCTAAAGTGTCCATTTGGTTTTAGCCCGTCCTTTTTTAAATATGTTTAAAAAGAAGTGAATTTAAACTAAATGACGGACTCAGCAATCGACCCCGTAGCGCCTCCGGCGCAAAGCGCTTCGCCGCTAGAATGGTGCGAAGCCTCGCGCCCGTACCATCTCACCATTAAGGATATACTGGAACTTCCCGTAGGAAAAAAGATTTATATATTCACTTTGGACCGCAATTATATGGACCTGAGTTGTGATTTGATTTATAACCCAATAAATAAACCGATTCTCCCCTCCCAATTTTTCAAGCGCGGATATTTTTGGACCTTTGTTAAAAAAGAACCCGGAATTCAGGGCGAATTTATATGGATAAGAGACGAAAGCGGACGACACGGCGAATTTGACATCGAATATCAGCCCGGCGAGTGGTACTGCCTGAAAGACGACCGCCTGCCCGCTAAAGATTGGCAAGGAATTTTTGACTTTAAAGATAAGGGCGGGAAACACTACGCTGATTTCCCCCTCGAAACCCGACTGGGCTGGAGGGGGCCGATGCTATTAGCAGAAGACATGGACAAATGCCCCAAAGTTATTTGGGACGGCGCGTATTTTTAAAATTGAAATTTAAACTCTTTTAAGCTTTAAAAATTAAGAATAACAAATGGACGTTTTAGACCACATTCAAGAGTGTATCGAAGAGAATATTAAGGAGTTCTTAGCCCAAGTGGCTAGGAATTACTTTGAGGACGAGGAAGGGCACTACCAAAAACTCCTTAAAGACTGGCGGAATTACAATCAAGGAAAAGATATAAAAATGCCCAGAAAGACTTCCAGCCAAAGTGCCGCGGAAAAGTCCGTGAAGAAAAAAACAGTTGTTCAACCCAAAACCAGGGCGGCAGCTGTGATCTCTGAGGAGGAAGAAGAAGAGCCGACCGGTTGTCCCTCTATCTTGCAATCGGGGAAAAATAAAGGTCAATCCTGCGGGATCAAAAAATTGACCGAAAATGGATATTGTTCCCGACACTCCGGTAAAAAAGATAACGACCGCAAGATAATAAGGCACGTCGTGCTTAAAAAATTGTGGCACCCCCAGACCGGTTACGTTTTTGAGGAAAACGGGGAAGAAGGCTACTGGGTAGTGGGAAAAACTACCAAAGCTTCCGAGGGGGAAACCTGTCCTCTTTCACACTTGACCGAAGACGACCTGGAGAAATGTAAGCAATGGAAGTTTAAAGTAAACCAAGAGCTTTATGAAAAAAATGAAAAGAAGGCCATTAAAGAAAAACCAGCAACGGCTGAACCGGACTTGTGCCCAGCGGCAGAAGAAACCGACGAGGAAAACTCTCCCCCCGGGAAGACCCAGGACCTTTCCCACGAAGAGGTGCTCGAAGAAGTTCGGAGGGTTTTGAACGGAGAAGCAGGGTCCGATATAGAGGAGTTGCTCGAAGAAATCAAACTGAGCGACTCCGAGGAAGATTAACACCGGACTCTTTTCCGGCCTATTTTTTAATACGAGTTTCGTATTAAAAAATTAAATTAGTTATGTAAGGGAAAAAAACCTTAATCATGGGGGTCCGGTGGGACCAATCGAATCTGGATCCTCGCGCCGTTCCCTCGCCCGGGCCGACCAATCCAACATGCCAAACCGGTCCAGGCCGAACGGTATGTGATGACCGCTGGCTAAAGCGCCGAGGTGGTGGATGGAGCACAGCAGGTAAAAATCCCAGAATCCCCCTTCCTTATATTCGAAGCAGGAAATAGAGCAGTTGGGAATTTGAAGGGAAATATGGCCCTCCGAGGGAAAGAATAACTCCTGACACATCAGGTGCTGCATAAGTACTGAAAAAAACAGCGAGTGGCCGAATATGACGATAGCTTCTCCAGGCTCTATGCTTCTTATTTTTTCTTTCAGAAAATTCTTAAACATTACCACCCTGATTATAAAATCGTCCCAACTGTCGTCATTCTTAAGACCTTTTTCCAACAGCTCTTGGGGCATTTTCTTTTTCAGTGGTGACCACTCGAAAAGTGCCAGCACTTCGTCGCCCAGAATCATTCCTCCTTGTCGTCCCCTCCAATACGATGAAAAAACCGCGAAGGTTTTTTTGGCCCTTTCCAAGGGGGAAAACATTACGTGAATTTCGCTGGCACGGTCTAGGGCGAAGACGGCGAGTAAATATTCCGAGGTGGTCACAGCCTGATGATAACCCCTATTCGTCAACCCAGGGTCGGCCGAGTTTAATTTGTCTTCGTCGACGACCTCGTTTTCGTGAAGGTATTTGTTGGCCTCGGATTCGCCGTGGCGGACGAATATAATTAGCTTCTTTTTAGTGCTTTGAATATTCATTATTTTCTTTTAAGGCGCTTCCCCTTTAAAGCGGAAATGAAAGAATATAAAGGGGTATATACCCCTTTATATTTTAGACTTTAGAAGTTGGGCGAGCCATTGTACATCGACCACTGGTCGTTAAGGACCCCTCCTTGGCCTTTGGCTATAGCGGCCACAAACGGAAACACATCTTTGGTGCCTTTCTTGGGCTTGTGTCCGAAGCAGGCTGCGGCCTTTGAAGGGGAGCCGTCCATTAACCTATTTTTCCCAGCCGTCCGGCAGCCTTTGGAAAATTCTTGCATGGGATACATAACGGAACCGTCCGCCAGTTTGCTTCCGACGCACCACTGGGCGCCAAAACGAGTCGCCTCCCTAAGCTGCTCTTTAGTTGCCACTTCAGCCCCGTACTTACTGCAAAGCTGTTTGGCCTTGTCGTCGTCGATGATTTCTAAATCGCCCTTTGAGTCCTTGGAGGTAACGGCAAAAACTTCTTTGCTCCCTTTAAGGACCCAGTCCAAAATAAATAATTTAAAGCCCAGAAGGAGGATCAAAGCCACCAGCGCCACAACGACGATTATCCATATTTTTTTATCGTTCATTTTATTAGTACAAAAAAAATAACTAATTTGTGAGGGCAATTTTATATTTTTGTTTTAATGCGACTTTCGCATTAAAACAAACTGCTATAAATTGAGCTTTATTTGCTTTTGGCGGGACACGCTCCTTTAGGAGGCCAGTCGGGGATACTCAATTTTAATTTTCGTAAGCAGGAAGTGGTAACGTCTATCTGCTGCTTACAATATTTTTCAAGCGACGGCTCGTCTCCGTCTAAAATTATTTTTTTAGCCGCATCCATCCCGACGCTGCTTACTAATTTATTCACGAAACAGGAGGCGAATTTTTTCTGGGCGGCCGCATCATTTGGAAAAGGGCCGGACGCATAGAGTTCGTCCTTCATTTTTTGTTTGTCCCCGTTCCCCCATCCGTTTCCGCGCAACAGAAACCACCACAGCAGCGCCCCGGCCACCAATAGTGTCGCTACGATCACGATGACCCACATTCTGTTTTTTAGCCATTTATTTATAGATTTTTAAATTTTTATAAATTTTTATAAACAAAAAAGTTTGCCGTAAACTCAGTAATTTTCGACCCGTTCAAATAAGGGCAAGTCCAAACTTACGCGCCCCTGGTAATAATCATCCCATTTTCGTCGCCTTAAATGCCCCCGGCATTTTTCTTTTCCGCAGCACAGGAGTTTTTCGAGTTTTTCGAGTATAAAATTCATCGGGCGCTCTCTTTTTTTAAAACAAATTGCTCACGCTTTAAAATTAATTTAAAGATCCCGAACTTAAATAAAACTACAAATATGGAAATTCCGAAAGAAGCGAGCCAGTACAAAGGGATAGCGTCCGAAGGACGCAAAGGCGCTCCGCGCCTAGACCGCGAGATTTTTTGCGAAGCCGCGGTCCGGAACGGAGATCTCGAGACGCTGAAGTGGGCCGTCGAGAAAGGGTATCCCTGGGACAAAGATACGCTGGCCTTGGACGCGGCCCATTTCGGGCACCTGGAAATACTCCAGTGGGCGATCGAGCAAGGTTGCCCCTTGGTGATGGAAATTTGTGCCGTAGCGGCCGGCGGCGGGCATTTGGAAGTGCTGAAATGGGCCCGCGAGCAGGGCTGCCCCGGGAACGATGCGATCTGCTCTTTTGCGGCCGGGGAAGGGCGTTTGGAGGTATTGAAGTGGGCGCGCGCTCAAAATCCCCCTTGCCCCTGGGACCATTGGACCTACGACATGGCCAAAGATTCCGGACGTCCGGAGGTCCTCCCGTGGGTGATCGATAATGGATGCCCCACGCATGCTTCGTTGGAATTCGACCCTGACATCATTTCTGCTTTTTTGGGCTAGGCGGTCTGGTTTTTTATAGGGGAGCTCCCCTATAAAAATAATAATAGCGAGGCGAGCCTTTAGAGATTTCTCTAAACGAAATATTCGGGGTAGTCGACCTTGGCCTGGGCCGTACCTTCTTCTGCTTTTTTGCGCTCTTCCTCGTCCCGGAAAATTAAGGAGTCGTCGCGGCCCTCGAAATGAAGGGCGGTGCGCATCATATCGGCGAGGCACAATACGGAGCCGAGGCCGTCTCTCATAAGTTGTCGGGCGCCCGGCGCCGAGGCCCTAAAATCGTCGAGGTTTTTATATTTGAAAATAGCTTCGACGAAGGGCCCTAAATCGGAGGGTTTAACCAGCGTGTTGGCCAGGGAAAAGTGGTCGTATAAAATTCTGAGCTGATTGTTAGTGAAGTGCTCCGTCCTGAGTTCCTCAGGAAAGGGGGCGATTTTAACACCGAAGATAGACATTTATTAATAAGCGCTCAGTCTTTAAAATTAAAATCCAATTTTAAAGACTGGACTCGGATACTTAAAGAAACTTAATGGAAAATTTATCGACAAAAGAGAACCTTAATGAAGGAATAAAACGTGATAATATTTGCACCGAGTTGGCCTATAACGGGAACTTAGAGGCGTTGAAGAGGGCCCACGGGCAGGGCTGTCCGTGGGACGAAGAGACTTGCACTTGGGCGGCCGTGGGCGGTCACTTGGAGGTGCTTAAGTGGGCGCGCGCAAATGACTGCCCGTGGGACGAATGGACCTGCGCGGGGGCGGCCGAGGGCGGTCATTTGGAGGTACTCCGGTGGGCCAGGGCGAATGGCTGCCCGTGGGACGAGCGGACCTACTATTATGCGGCCGAGCGCGGACATTTGGAAATCCTGCAGTGGGCGCGTGAGCAGGGGTGCCCGGAGACATAAGGGGAGGGTAAAAAAACAAAAAATTTTTTAACAAACTAATAAACCAAGGATCCGAAGGTGGTTTTACTTCTTCGAATTCTTCACCTTTTACGGAGCCCTTTAAAATTAAAATCGAATTGTCCTGTCGAGTCCGGAGTAAAAGGCAATCAAACAGACATGAACGATAACGATATCAGTGATATTTTAAAACTTTATGAAGGAACAGACCCCGTGGATCTTTGCGACGCGGCGGCCGATGAGGGCAATTTGAAAGATCTTCAGTGGATGCGCCGGGAGGGCTGCCCGTGGAGCGAATGCACGTTTGGTTTAGCGGCCGAGGGCGGCCACTGGGAGGTACTTAAGTGGATGCTCGGGGAGGGGTGTCCGTGGGACGAAATGACTTGCTATGCGGCGGTCGTGGGCGGTCAGCTGGAAGTCCTCAAGTGGTTGCGCCAGCAGGGGTGTCCGTGGGATGAAATGACTTGTTGCGGCGGAGCGGCTTTTTACGGCCGTTTGGAGGTCCTGAAGTGGTTGCGCCGGGAGGGGTGTTCTTGGGACACGAAGATTTGCAGTGACGCGGCTTATAACGGCCATTTGGAGGTCCTGAAGTGGTCGCGTCGTGAGGGTTGCCCCTGGAACGCGATGACTTGCGCTTCAGCAGCCGGGGGTGGACATTTGGAGGCTCTGCAGTGGGCGCGCGCGGAGGGGTGTTCTTGGGACGAGCACACTTGCTCCGCAGCAGCCGGGGGCGGTCATTTGGAGTTGCTGCAGTGGGCGCGCCGTGAAGGTTGCCCGTGGGACGCACAGACTTGCAAGTCGGCGACTAGGAACGGCCGTTTGACCGGCCGTTGGGAGGTCCTCCGGTGGGCGCGCGAGAATGGGTGCCCGAAGACACAAGGGTAAAAGCAAAAAACCACAAAAATTTTTTTTTAACAAACTAATAAACCAAGGATCCGAAGGGGTTTCCCTTCTTCGAATTCTTTGCTTTTTTATACGGGGATACCCCCGTATAAAAATTTAATCGTTAAATATCCCAATTCCCCGGTCGAAAGAAACCGTCAAGTCGTCGGGAAGTCTCTCGTCGAGGTACCGAATTCCATACCCCTCCCCATATAAGGCGACGGGCGGAAGCCGCTCCAGATTCGCGTAAACCGAGCGCAGAACCGCCCCCACGTCCCGGGTGCTGGAATCGATCCTGATCAGTTTGAGGTCTTTCTCGGCCGCGTAACGGTTCTTCATCGAGTCGTGCCTCTTCACGTACTCGTAAGACTCTTTCCCGCCGAAGTACTCCACCGGCCGAAAGTGCTGCGCCCCGTCCACCTCGATCACCAGGCCGTTTTCCTCGTCGTAGAAGTCGAAGGGCAGTTCCCGTTTGTCCCTGCAGTCCTTCCACTTCTTTTGGTGCACGAACCTGAGGTCCGGGTAAAGCTCGCGCAGCACCGCGGCCGCCAGCGCCTCGCCGGCCGAGACCCCCTTCCGCAACCGGGAGGGCGCGATCATGGGCTGGATCGAGTACGGCTCGTCGCGCGCGACCTTGAGCATGTGCGAGCCGCGGGGCCCTTTGAGGCCGGTGTAGTCGAGAACGCCCTGGTTCAGGAGCACCTTGACCAGGTAGTCGACGAACTCGCCCGACGCCGAGACTTCGCACAGGTTGATGTCCACCTCCCTGATAAAGGCCCCTCCGTAGGCTTTTTCCGGATAGGCCTTAATGTATTCTTTGAGCAGCTCGCACAAGTCTCGGATCCCTTCTTGAAAGTCGTTGTGGGCCTGCTTTTCTATCTCTTCTTGGTAGGCTTCGGGGAGGTCGGATTCGGCGGCGACCAGATTCCTGCGGTCGTAGAGGCCTGTGGCGGCGTCGTCCAAAGCTCCCACGCCCAGGGCATCTCCGCGGGTCCTTTCGTCGCGCAGCAGGGTCCAGGCCAGGAAGTTTCCGTTGCCCCTGTTGTGGGGCATCGGGTGCACGCCTACCGCCCGGGTGAGCAGGGCGTTGTATTTGGGCCGGACCTCCAGGGAGGAGCGGAGGGCCTCGGTCATGCGCGGGAGGATCGCCCACACCTTGGTTTTTATTTCTTCTTTGTCCATCTTTAATTTAAGACTGAGCGGTCTTAAATAAATAAACAATGGAAATTTCATCGAAAGAAGATCTTAACACAAGAATGGACTGCGGGAATATTTGCGCTATGGCGGCCTGGGACGGCAATTTGGAGGCGCTTCAGCGGGCGCGAGCGAACTGGTGTCCTTGGGACGTTTGGACTTGTACCTTGGCGGCCAAGGGAGGGCATTTGGAGGTATTGAAGTGGGCGCGCGCGCATGGGTGCCGTGGGACGAAGAAACTTGCGCTAGGGCGGCCGCGGGCGGCCATTTGGAGGTGCTCAAGTGGTTGCGTCGGGAGGGGTGTCCTTGGAACTTTTTGACTTGCGCTGTGGCGAAGAGGCGCGGACATGCGGAGGTTTTGAAGTGGCCTTGGCTGAGGAGTGCCCGGAGGGGTGAGGTGGTTTTTTGTTTTTATATGGGGGCTCCCATATAAAAATTGAGTTTTAAAAACAATTTAAGGTCGGATGGTCATAAATAAAGAATATATAAAAATGGGCAAGCGCCGAAATAAATCGAAACGTAAAACCGTCCGCCGGGGAGGGAGCTACGGTTGTGAAATCGCCCCCTTTGTTACGAACTGGAACGGAGTTCTTCTTGACCCACAATCCAGAAAGGAGGTTAAACAGGGGGACGTAGTCCGGGTGTTAATCCGACCGGATTGTGGGACCAGATATGTAGAAATTTTAGGGACGAGCGGAAAGTACCTCACCGGAAAAGTGGCCGATCCTTACTACGGGGGCGGTGATTTTAGTTGCAACGAGTGCAGGAAGTTCATGGCCCCGGGCGAACAGTTTTGGTCGTGCTTCAAAGATATAGAATGCTGGGACTACCACAACTGTAAGGGGTGTTACGACAAAAAAATTCACGAGCACCACGGGGACATGACGCGCTATCCTTTCGTAAATGGGACTCTGGTCACCTTCAAGCGCGGCTGTATTTCGGAGATACCGAATTGGACGCCGAACGCAATTAAAATTATAAAAAAATATAAGAATCCCGAGAATTTGGGCCGAGGTTTTACGGGCATTTTCTAGGCTCGGGCCCCGGCACTTTCGGGATCTTTTTTAAAATCAATTTAAACCAGCGCGCGCTTAAATAAACAAAGGTTATCAATTGATTATGGAAATTTCGTCTAAAAAAGAGGATCTTAATACAAGAATAGGCTGCGAGAATCTTTGCGCCGAGGCGGCCCGGGACGGGAATTTGGAGGCGTTGAAGTGGGCGCGTGGAGGGGAGAGTTGTCCGTGGGACTGGCGGACCTGCGCTTTGGCGGCTCAGGGCGGACATTTGGAGTTGCTGCAGTGGGCGCGCGCGCAGGGGTGCCCTTGGGACGAAAGGACTTGCGCCGGGGCGGCTGCGGCCGGCCATTTGGAAGTGCTGCAGTGGGCGCGCGGGGAGGGGTGCCCGTGGGAAGAGAGTACCTGCTCTTGGGCGGCTGCGGCCGGCCATTTGGAAGTGCTTCAGTGGGCGCGCGGGGAGGGTTGTCCATGGGACCTATGGACCTGCGCTAATTCGTCCCGGCACGGCCATTTGGAAGTCCTAAAGTGGGCCCGGGAGCAGGGTTGTCCGTGGGACTCAACGACTTGCGCTGCAGCGGGCCGGGGCGGACATTTGGAAATCCTCCAGTGGGCGCGCTCGAAGGGCTGCCCGTGGGACGAAAGGACTTGCGGGGGGGCAGCCGAGGGCGGTCAGTTGGA
>SDBS01004150.1_pt1 | contig 14199 bp, 12 predicted proteins | sample 2277091 | NCBI WGS metagenome assembly SDBS01 (sample SAMN10404972, study PRJNA504765) | marine sediment metagenome | isolation source: marine sediment core GS10_PC15, 163 cmbsf | place: Arctic Ocean: Southern Knipovich Ridge | collected 2010
GACAAGCTGGGGAATGGCATCTGTGAGAATAGGAATCATGGGCTGGCCTAAAATATCGATTTCCCCTTTTTCGTACATTTGGAGAGATGTCATCTCACTGCTGACCATGCTCAGTTGGATTTCTTGGAGAATCACGCTGTTTGCACGATGATAGTGAGGGTTTTTTGCAAGAACGATTACGTTATTGCGCTTCCATTCCTTGAGAATGAAAGGACCGCTGCAAATGAAGTTTTTCCCACTGTTTTGATCCCATTCTGGATGCGAGTGATCGATTTCAGAGTTAACTGGATAAAAAACGCAAAAGGCAATGAGATCTAAAAAATAGGGAGTGGGGCGTTCAAGAGTGATTTCGAGTACTCTGGCATCTAACGATTTGATTCCGACTTCTGAAAGGGAAGAGATCCCCATTTTTGCCCCTTCTGCATTTTTAATGGGATAGAGCAAATGCGCATTCATCGCAGGGAAATCGGGATGAAGGATGTCTTTCCAAGATTTTTCGAAATCCCAAGCTGTGATGGGAGTTCCATCAGACCAATAGGCATCTCGCAGGTGAAATGTATAAACAGTGCGGTCTTCTGAAATGTCGATGGTTTCGGCAAGAGAGGGCGAAATATTGTCATCATCATCCTGGCGGACGAGTCCGTCGAAGAGCAAAAAATGGAAGAGTGAGGAAATGAGATCCCCTCCTTTACGAGGATCTAGGGTTGCCGGATCTGAAGGGATATTAAGGTTAAGACGCTGTGCAATTGGTGGTGGCAAAGACGTTTTTTGGCATCCGGAAAAGAGAAAGCTCATACAAGCGAGGATCAAAAAAATCTTTTGCACAGGCTCCCCATTATTCTCATTAAAGAATGAGGAAATTTAAGGGGTTGGAGGTTATTTGTAAAGGTCAGGGCTCGTAAGAAAATAATTTGGACACTTCTCGAGGGAAAAATCTTCAAGATCTGAACCGTTTTCCGGCTCGACAACTGTCCAACTTATTTTCTTACGAGCCCTTAGCCATCGAGTATCAGTAACTGGTGTCTTCAAGTTCAACTTTACCTCGAAATACACGGTAAGCGTAAAAGCCATAGGCTAAGACAAGGGGAATTCCAATCGCAACAATGATAAGAAGAATTTTAAGCGTCAATTGCGATGAGGAGGAATTGAAAATCAACAAGCTATTTGTCTCGGGGTTGACTGTAGAGCGGAGCATATAAGGATAAGTGCCAATTGTCACGAGAGAGAGTAAGAGTGCGATACTCAGACAAGAAGAGAGAAAAGCCCACCCATCTTTTTGGTGCTTCATCAAAAAAGGGACCGAAATAATAGTGGTCAGAGACACCAGAGGGACGAGAAAAAGGGCGGGGTATTTCAACATCGGAGCAATCATATAGGGCTTGTCATAGTGTGTGGCAATGGTGACTACGATATAGAGAATGATAAAAAGGGCAATGCACCGAGGAACATAACGACGCATCCGATCATGGAGCTCGCCTTGTGTTTTCATGACGAGAAAAATGGAGCCGTGCATGGCAAATAATGCAATCGCCATGAATGCGACGAGAACGGCGTAGGGGTTAAGAAAAGTGGTGAAAGTGCCAATGTAATTGAAATCTTCATTTAGCGGCACTCCTGTAATAAGATTTCCCAATATCAATCCAATTCCAAACGAAATAACCAAGCTACCAAGAGCAAAGACCCAATCCCAAGTGCTTCTCCAGCGCGGGGATTCCCTCTTGCTTCGAAACTCGATTGAAACGGCACGAAAAATCAATCCCATGAGAAGGATCATGGTAAAGGTATAAAAAGAGGAAAATATTGAGGCAAAGACGCCGGGAAAACCCGCAAATAGGGCACCGCCGACGACAACAAGCCACACTTCATTGCCGTCCCAAATAGGGCCGATGGCATTGAGAAAGATCCGCCTTTCTTCGTCGCTTTTTGCAAAAGGATGAAGGAGCCCAACGCCCAAATCAAACCCATCGAGCATGGCATAACAAATCAAGCATGTAACGATAACGAGATAAAAGGCGATTTCAAGGTTCACTATTTAGCTCCGGGTACTCGGCTATAAATGGTTGTTGTCTCCTTGTCATCGACCGGTCCATGCTTGATTTTTCGATCGAGAAGAAAAATGAATAGGAATAAGAGAACCAGATAGATGGAAGCTAGCATTATCAGCGAACCCAGAACTTGGCCTGCGACAATATTCGGTGAGACTCCCTGGACTGTGCGTAGCTGTTTCCAGACTACCCAAGGTTGGCGTCCAATTTCAGCAGTCATCCATCCAACCATGTTGGCAATTTGTGGGAAAAAAGCTGAGAGAACGAGAAAGCGGAGGACCCATTTCGATTTTTGAAGCCGGGCTTTGCGCAGAAGAATAAATCCAACATAGGCTCCGAGGACCATTAAGCTCCACATGTAAATCATCGTGTGATAGGCCTGAAAAACGGGCTGAATCGGAGGCTGCTCATCGGCAGGGATTTCATCTAAGCCGAGGACTGGAGTTTTCACGTTGCGATAGATAAGAAAGCTGAGGAGTCCTGGGATTTGAATTCCCTTAACGGTGCGGGTTTTTTTGTCGACCCATCCAATGAGATTCATGGCTGTGTAGTCTTTTGTCTCGTAAATCCCTTCCATTGCAGCGAGCTTTGAGGGTTGATTTTTGGCGACGCCGCGTGCAGTTGAATCGGCTGAAATGAGTTGTAAAATCAACACAACACATGCGAGAGAGAGGCCGATTTTCATGGAGCACTTTGCAAAGTCGAGATGCTTTTGCTTCAAAAGATAATAGGCGCTAATGCTGATGATAAGGAAAAGGCCTGTGAGCCAGCAGCCGAGCACGACATGTGTTATACGGTCGATGCTAGAAGGGTTGAGGATCATTGTCCACCAGTCCGTGACGACAGCGCGTATCCTCGTTCCGTCTTGGACGATTTTATATCCAGCGGGAGTTTGCATCCAGGAGTTAGCTGCGACGATCCATATAGCGCTGAAATGGGCTCCAAAAGAGACACAAATGGTGGCAAAGTAGTGCATACGCGGACTGACTTTTTTCCAGCCAAACATCATAATTCCCAAAAATCCGGCTTCGAGGAAGAAAGCGAAAATCCCTTCGGCTCCCAAGGCACTACCAAAAACATCTCCCACATAGCGGGAATAATCGGCCCAGTTTGTTCCAAAATTGAAGACTTGAACCAGGCCGGTTGCAACACCAAGTGCAAAGGTGAGTCCGAAAATTTTGGCCCAAAATTTGGTCATTTGCAAATAGAGGGGTTTTTTCGTCTTGAGATACATCCCTTCAATGATCACCAAATAGAGTCCTAATCCGATGCTCAAAGGGGGATAAATATAGTGAAACATACTTGTCATCGCGAATTGAATTCGCGAAAGCATTACAACGTCCATGGGGACGGATTGTCTATCAAGTGAAAATTATATTCAAGCGAATTTAGATGGCGTTTATGAACTGCTTTCGCCGCCAATAAGAGCTATCTTTTTCCCTATGAGAAACTTTTCAAGCTCCACAAACTCAATTTGAGTTTTGCTTGGCAGGGCTACTTAAAAGACAGCATGGCAAACTTCGTTGCCATGTCCGGCGCTAACGCGTCTTGAGCGCCAATGGCTGCGGCAAATCGGTCCCTTCGCAAAGCGAGCCGTGCATTCGCACTGATCCCTCTTTGCACGGGCCAATTTTCCTTTGCCCTAGTCGCCGCGGGCTGCTCGAGCATAAAAAAGAGCCCTTTTTTATGTCGCTCGCAGGACTATTCTTACAGATTCATCGCATCGAGGGACGATAGGGGACAAGTTGAATTATTAGAATCAGGATCGCTCTGATTACGTTGAAGGGAAAAAAGATAACTCGCATGAAAAAATTCTGCTTTTTGATGGATGGAAAAGAGAGAGAGGCAAAATCGTAAGAGTCTTTTGCGAGCGCAATGGAAAGGACGGGGTGCTTTTTTCGATTATTTTCGATAACCTGAAACAAATGATGCATGAAATTTTCATTCTTTGAAAATTCAGGTGCAAACTTTTTCTTCTCGGTGATTTGAACAAAATCCCACACTTCTTCGATGAGTTGATCTCGAAAGGAATGGCATTTCGCTTTGTTGATGGGAAACGCATGTGAGTGATTCAAAAAGGTCAAAAGCTCTTTCCTAAATCCATTTTTTTCGCCAAGACCCATAAGAACGCGCATGATGTCGAGGCAATCGCCTGATTGAACAAGAGCATATTCTATGGGGTATTCTTTTTGAGATCCGTCTTTGACGACAATATCTGCTTGCTTAGATGCAACAAAAGATCCAGTGCCTTTTTTAAGAAGGTGTTTTTTTAGAATCTTGGCAGAATCCTTTTCCCAAACGTCCTCGGTATTTCCCTGTCTTCCTGCATCATGCAGGCCGATCGCTCGTCTCATGAGATTGAAATTCACGGGGATGCCGAGGAAATGATAGTAGCGCCCCATCACTTCACAAAAAATTAAGCTGCGGGCGATGTGCATACGTCCATGGCTGCGGGACCTGTCGAATCCTTTTTCATGCCTCTCGTAGTAGGGGAAAATTTCATTCTCGCATTCAGGGATAAACTGATGAAAAGAATGGAAGCTGTTTGTGGATTTTGCCTTTGCAGAAATCAGGACATCTTGGAATTTTCCAGTAATTGAGCTTGGAAGAGGGCAATAGTGCCAACACAAATTCTTTAGAGATTCAACGGCGGAGATCATTCTTTCATTGAGAGGAGGAATTCTACGTTAGAATTGGTCTTTTTCAGCCGATTCGTCAACAGATTCATCGCATCGAGGGGCGATAGGTCCCCGAGAGAGCGGCGCATCGTGAAAATCTTCTCGAGCTCATCTGCATGAAAGAGAAGATCTTCTTTGCGCGTTCCACTCTTCATTAGATCGATCGCAGGCCAAACACGGCGTTCAGCAAGGCGGCGATCGAGGACGAGTTCCATGTTCCCCGTTCCCTTAAACTCTTCGAAAATCACCTCGTCCATGCGAGAGCCGGTCTCGATGAGCGCGGTTGCGATAATGGTGATAGAGCCCCCTTCTTCGAGATTACGTGCAGCTCCGAAAAAGCGCTTGGGTTTGTGGAGAGCATTGGCGTCGACACCTCCAGAGAGGATTTTGCCAGAATGGGGTTGTACTGTGTTGTAAGCACGGGCAAGGCGGGTCAAATTGTCGAGCAGGATGACAACATCATGGCCATATTCGACAAGACGGCGGGCTTTTTCAATGGCCATTTCAGAGACTTGAACGTGACGTTCAGGAGGCTCGTCAAAGGTGGAAGAAACAACTTCGCCTTTGACACTGCGAACCATGTCGGTCACTTCCTCTGGCCGCTCGTCGATAAGAAGGACGATGAGCTTGACCTTCGGGTTATTTGTGGCGATTGAGTTTGCAATGTTCTGCATGATGACTGTTTTCCCGGAACGGGGAGGGGCGACAATCAAAGCTCTTTGTCCTTTTCCGATAGGAGCTACGAGATCGATGACGCGTGTCGTCAGATTCTCTTTTGTAGTCTCCATGACGAGGCGCTCGTCTGGATAGAGAGGAGTGAGGTTTTCAAAGAAAATCCGGTGTTTGCCTTTTTCCGGGATCTCATTATTGATTTTTTCGACTTTGAGCATGGCAAAGTACTTTTCTTTTTCTTTCGGCGAGCGGATCGACCCAAAAATCGTGTCACCCTTTTTCAAGTCGAAGCGGCGGATTTGAGCGGGAGAGACATAAATATCTTCTGCAGAGGGTAGGTAGTTGTAGTTTGGAGAGCGTAAAAATCCAAAACCATCTGGTAGAACCTCTAGTACTCCTTCTGCAACGAGGACCTCTCCAGGGCTGGAGGACTTCTTTTTGACGATCTCAAAGACCATTTGTGATTTAGTGAGCGAGCTCAAATTTGTCAGTCCCATATTGAGGGCAAATTGGTTGAGCTGCTCGATATTCATGCGCTGAAGATCGGCGATCCGGGTGATGGAAATTTCTTTTGAGGGCTTTGGAGGAGGAAGAGGCTGATTTTCTGTGACGTTTTGTTGAGGGGAATCGTCTTCGTGCATGTTATTCCTGGGTTATGTTGTGATAAAAAGTTTCGACCTGTTTCTCCAACTGAGCGAAATCACCATCGTTCTGAATGGTGAAGTCAGCTTTTGCACTTTTTTCTGCAGGCGGAAGTTGATGGGCCATACGGTTTTCAAATTCTTGGACTGAATGGTTAGTTTTTTCTTGGAAGCGTCTTTTTGCAGTCTTTGGATCGGTAATGACGGTGACAACGGTGTCAAAAAGGTGGTGGCTTTCAATTTCATAAAGAAGGGGGATTTCAGCGATAAAAAGGGTAAATTTCTTTTGATCTTTGACTTGGTTATAGTGTTTTTCTACTTCCTCTAAAACGGCTGGGTGGAGAATTTTCTCCAGAGACTTTAGGGTTTCAGTATTGTTAAAAACTTTTTTCGCTATTAAAGCTCGATTAAACTGCGTGTCGGTTAGGATGTCTTCCCCGAGCAAACTCACAATTTCCTGACCAATTTTGCTTTGAGGATCGAGCAACTGGTGGACAATCTCGTCAGCGCTAATGACATAAGCGCCTTTTTTCTTCAGAATCTCGCAGACAGAGGTTTTTCCTGAGGAGAGCCCACCCGTGATGGCAACTTTCTTCAAAACTAACATTCCCCCCAATTTTTTCCAAATGAAATATCGACGACAAGTGGAATTTTTAATTGCACCACTCCCTCCATAATCGCTTTGACTTTTTTCGCTAAGCTTGAGATCTCCTCATCGGGAGTTTCAAAAATGAGCTCATCGTGGATTTGGAGGATCATATGATCGGATGGAACTTGAATCATCGCGATTTTGATGAGATCGGCGGCGGTTCCTTGAAGAGGGGTATTGATCGCAAGGCGCTCGGCTGCTTGACGAATGAAGACATTTCTGTTGTCGATTTCAGGGATAGGGCGTTTGCGTCCGAGCAGAGTGAGCGAGTACCCCCTCTTCCGAGCACTCTCTTTGCAAAACTCGAGATAATCGCGCACTTTTTTATAGCGCTCGAAATACGTATTGATAAAGGTTTTTGCCTCTTCGATGGGGACGCCGATTTCTTTGGAGAGGCCAAAGGCTTGCTGGCCATACAAAATACCGAAGTTTACAGCTTTGGCGGTGTAGCGCATTTGGCTAGTCACTTCGCCAAGTGGGACGCCATAAACAAGTGATGCTGTGTAGGTGTGGATATCTTCCCCTTCTTGAAAAGCTTGGATGAGGGTGGGATCGTCGCTTAAGTGGGCGAGGAGCCGGAGTTCAATTTGGGAGTAGTCGGCAGATAAAAAACTCCAATTGGGCAATTCAGGAATAAATGCGGTGCGGATTTTTCTCCCTTCTTCGCTGCGCACGGGGATATTTTGCAAGTTGGGATCTTGGCAAGAGAGGCGTCCCGTAGCGGTACCCGATTGATTGAAGGTGCAATGGATCCGATGAGTTTTCGGGCTCACTTGCTGGGGAAGAGCATTGACATAGGTGGAACGGAGTTTTTCAAGCACGCGGTATTCGATGACTTTTCCAATGATGGGTGAGGTATCGCGGAGCGATTCCAAAACATCGACGCTAGTGGAATATCCGGTTGCAGTTTTTTTTGCGGGGCGGATTTCCATCTGTTCAAAAAGAATTTGGCCGAGTTGCTTGGGAGAATTGAGATTAAAGGTCTCATTTGCGTAATCGAAGATGGTCTCACTGATCGAGGTGATTTGTCCTTTGAGATCGATATGCATGAGCTCCATTTGGTCTTTGTCCAAATAGATGCCTCGTTCTTCCATTTTTAAGAGAACGGGAATGAGGGGGAGTTCGATCTCTTCGAAGAGTTTTTGAAGATCGTGCTCTTTAATTTGTGGCTCGAAAAGCTCTTTGAGGCGAAAGGTGAAATCGACATCTTCGCAGCAGTAAGCAGCCACTTTTTCGAGGGGGATCTCTTCCATCGAGATCTGTTTTTTCCCTTTACCGATTAAATCGCTAATGGGGGTTTTGACTTTTCCAAAATGCTCGAGACAAAGAATGTCAAGACCATGGCGTTGTTTATGTGGGGCGAGCAAATAGGAGGCAAGAAGGGTATCAAAGCCGATATTGGGCACCTCAATTCCGGCGTGTTTTAGGATGTGCAAGTCGTATTTGAGGTTGTGTCCAAAAAAGGCGATGTCTGGATTTTCAATCAAGGGTTTTAAAAGAGCGATGACCCGTTTAGGATCGATTTGCCCGTTCATAGGGACATACCATCCCCGCTGAGAGCTGTCGGTGATGCCAATGCCCACGAGTTTGGCTTGCATCACATTGATAGAGGTGGTTTCGGTATCGATGCAGAGCTGTTTTTTGGTCTTGAGGCTTTCTATCAGTTTGATCAGCTCAAGTTCTTCATTGATCAGCGTGTAAGAGACTTGCGTATCGTCGACGCCGAAGTCGAGATTTAGCTCTTCGCTTTTTTTTCCCGGAAGCTGAAGTTCGCGAAGGAGAGATAAAAAGTGCATTTCCTGGTAAAATGCCTTCACTTTTTCCAAATGGGGCTCTTTCAAGCGGAAGAAATCATCCTCTTTAGGAAATTTGACACCTAGGTGGATCGTGGCGAGCTGCTGAGACATCAGTGCGGTCTCTTTGCCCTCTTCGAAAATCTCTTGTTTTTTCCCTTTGAGTTTGTCGGTTTGGGCTAGTATAGCCTTGAGCGTGCCGAATTCATTCAAAAGAGTAGCTGCAGTTTTGGGACCTATGCTGGGAAGGCCTGGGATGTTGTCGGACGTATCGCCCATCATAGCGAGCAAATCGATGATTTGTTCGGGGAAGACGCCAAAGGTTTCTTTGACTTTGGCCCGATCCATTATCAAATTGTTTTTGTTGATATTGAGAACAAACACATGATCTGTGACGAGTTGGCACAGATCTTTGTCGCTGGAACAGAGATACGTTTCAATCTTCCGTTCATCAGTCCACGAGGCAATGCTCCCGATTACATCGTCGGCTTCAACGCCTGGCACGGAGAGATAAGGGATTCCCGCCATCTCGCAAAATTCAATGGCCCATCCCAATTGAGGATAAAGGTCATCTGGCATGGCTGCGCGATGAATTTTGTAATCGCTGTAGATCTCTTTGCGGCTCTTTGTGTTATCGGGTCCATCGAAGACTGCGATGAGGTGATTGGGGGAGTGTTCCTTGATGAGTTTAAAGACTGAACGGATAAACCCGTAAAGGGCGTTTGTCGATTCTCCCTTGGGGTTTGTTATGGGTCCAATGGCATAATAAGAGCGGAAAAGAAAGTTGACCGCATCAAGCACGAAAAGTTTTTTCACGGTTGGTAAAGATAGAGGATTTGTCCACTCATTTCAGAAGTGGTATTTGCTCCTGTCGGGAAGACATGTTTCATTTTTCCGCTGAGGAGATTCGTTTGATTTTCGGATAAACCTTTGAGAATAGATTGATAGGGCTGGATTTCGATGACTTGGTATTTTTCTGTGATGCCAGCTGTTTTTACAAGGGCGCTTAGCGCTTCGTCATAGCTGGCTTCCCCATTGTCAATATAGCCGAGCTCTTCAGCCTTTTTAGCTGCGAAAACATTCGCACCATACTCGGTTATCAGTTTTTCTTTATCTAGGCGTGTGCGCGATTTAGCGACGACATCGACAAATAGTTCGTAATCGGCAGCAAGAATGGCTTTAAGAGCTTTATCTTCCCCTTCTTTCCAAGGACGAAAGGGATTGAGGGCATCTTTATCTTTTCCCTCTGTCAATGTCAGAGATTCGATCCCGATTTTGTCCATCGCTCCAGAAAAATTGAATGTGGGGCCTAGGCGGACGCCCACCGATCCAATGATGCTATCGGCAGTAGCATAGATTTGATCAGCTGCGCATGAAATGTACATGCCTCCAGAAGCGCAAAGCCCATCGACATAAGCATAAATAGGGACTTTGTATTTCTCTTTGTATTTGTTGAGCAAGGCGTAAATCGTAGCACTATCTTTCGCAGCTCCGCCGGGGGAGTTAACATTGAGGAGAATCGCTTTGACACGGTCATTTGCCAAGACTCCTTCTCGAGAGTCTAGAAGAATATCTTTGAATTTCTTGTCTTTGAGATTCCCCATCCCAATGACCCCTTCAACGTCGATCTTCAGAATGACGGGGCTAGAGTCGGAAAGAAGTTTTCGGTCCCAATCGGAGTCAGCGCTGACAGTGAGCTCACTTTTGTCGGGAAGATTGACGGAACTAGAGACTGCAGAGATGCCGATGGTTACAACGACAATTCCAACGCCGATGCCGATCACGACAGCAAACGCTTTTAATAGACTACGCAAGGCAGAGATAAAGACAGATTCTCGAGTGAAATTCATGACTTCATAGTAGCAAATCGTGCATTTTATTTCCAATTACTTAATAATTAAGGAATGCCTGAAGAATGGATGTGGCTGCTCGAAATAGCCATCGGAATTGTACTCATTTTTCTCCTGAGCTTAGCGTTCAAAAAAATTGTGAATATCATCCGCAAGCGCGCGATGAAAAAGGATGGTTTTTGGCGTAAAAAAATCCACAAAATCATCCACATTCCCATCCAAGTCGCTGTGTGGGGCTTTGGTCTAGCCTACCTTATCGATGTCATCTGTACCCACTATGGCATCGATGAAGTCTCCAAATTTGTACGTCCCCTGAAGGGAGCATTTATTGTTGCGTGTATCAGTTGGATTGTACTCAGGTGGGTGAAAGAATTTTTTATACATCTCGCGCAAAAATCTGAAAAGCTTGGGATTTCGGCAGGGACTATCTATGCCCTGAGCAAACTCGCTTCTTTTGTGATCTCGATTCTCACCTTGTTGATCATCTTACAAGTATTTGGGTTTGGGGTGGCTCCACTGCTCACATTTGGGGGGATTGGAATTGCGGGTCTTGCCTTTGCCGCAAAAGATATTATGGCCAACTTCTTTGGTGGCACCATGCTCCACTTTACCCGGACCTTTTCCATTGGGGATCAGGTGATGATTCCCTCTCGCGACGATTTTAGGGGGATCATCAAAGAAATTGGATGGTATACAACAGTCATCGAAGACTATTACCGTCGTCCCGTTTACTTCCCGAATGCTATTTTTTCCACCGTTCAGGTCATCAATGAATCCCGTCGGACACACAGGCGCCTTAAAGAAACGGTTACACTTACGTATGAGGATTTTCCCAACATAGAAAAAATCATCGAAGAGATGAAAGAAAAAATCGGAGCCCATCCCGAAGTGGACGAAAAAGAGAGCTTTTCTATCACTCTTGATAAGTTTGGGATCCACGGATTGGAAATCTATATTTATCTCTTGGTTTATAAGATGTCATATGTAAAATTTATGCGTATCAAACAAGAAATTTTTCTTATTATTGAGGAAATTATTCGAAAATATGGCGCGGAATTTTGCTATCCGACGACAAATGTCAACCTCAGGCAACTCCCGCCCAAATAGTACCCGTGACTGCTACCCCATTTTTCCTCTATGCTATCTGCGGAACTCATCTACTGCGCTTCTCTCGTCGCTAAGGTGTCAACACCTTGGTTTCCTTGAGAAACTTGTATCGGAGCCCCTCGCTAACGCCTAGATGAAAAGAAGGTAGCAGTCACGGGTAATAAAGAAGAAAAAAACCACAGAGTACACAGAGACGCTTCGCGATTATTTTTTCTCTGTGTACTCTGTGACCTCTGTGGTTAATTAATTTACCTCAGTGGTTATTTATTACAAGACCTTGTTTGAAAACGTTAAAATGCTTATAGATGTAAATAAGATAACCAGAGGTCTTCAAGGTGGAATTTTCAGATGAAACTGTGATCCAAAAAGCGATAAAGGCGACGCTCGAGCATCTCGATGTCCTTCAAAAGCATAGCGTTAATCGATTTGATCAACCAGAAGTCTACAACAGAGCTTTTCAATTAATCGATGTTCTAGATGCCAAAGTGCATGACCTCAATCATATTTTTGAAGTCTCAGACCCAGATGTCAATCGCATCCTTCAAAATCTCTTGTTCAATGTTAAAAGAATGAGGGAATCCGCAGAAAGTTTGAGGTATGAGCCCCATCAATTGAATTTTCAACAAGATCTCATCAAAGAGATCGATCAAATCAAAGAAAGCCTAAATAAACTAATCTGAAAAATTGCCACTAGCTCGTTTTGTTGGAGGTTTGCTTTTTGACGAGCTGAAAGAGTTCGACAAAAGCAAGCAACCCAAAGATGATGAAAATTCCATAGGCAAATGGAGGAATGGCGAGCTTCATGGTTAGGCCGATGAGGAAGATGAATTGGAGTGCTGTTGTCGCTTTGCCCCACCGGATGGAGCGGAACTGATACGCTGTCCACTTGCCCGAGAGCTTTAGGTAGATGCCGAAAATGCACAGGAAGCCGTCGCGTGTGACCATAGCCATAGCTTGCCAAGGCTCGAATTGATGCTCATAGAGAAGAACACTAAGTGCAATGAACACAAAAAACTTGTCCATTGCCGGATCGAGAATCGCTCCCAGCTGCGTTGTCGAGCGCCTGCGTCTTGCTAAATATCCATCCAATGCATCTGTGAACATCGCTAGCAAGATTGCAGCTAAGCGAAAGAACATGCTGTGTGATAAAAAGAAAAGCGCAAGAGGGGCTCGCAGTAAAGACAACCCGTTTGAAAGGCTAAACATTTTCTTCCTTCACGTTTTTCTTTTTCTTATACCAGATGAGGCCAATTCCCGTCACACTGAAAGCGATGAAGATGAGCAAATTGACCGATTTGACTTGGGAATACAACGCATCAATATTTTTTCCAAGCAGGTAATATAGAAAAAAAGAACTACAGCTCCATAGAACGCAACCTATTGTGTCGTACAGTGCGAATTTTGCGAATGGAATACGACTTATTCCGCTGGTCATAAAAAGGGCATTGCGCACGCCAAATGGAATAAAACGCCCAAGAATGTAGGCCATGGGGCCCCGTTTTTCGTAGAAGACTTTCATTTTTTCTATCCGCTTTTCGTTGAGCATTTTCGAAAATAGCGGGAATTTAAGGAGTTTCGGACCCAGTTTTCTTCCAATCCAGTAAGCGATCCATGCAGAGAATAGGCAGCCAAAGAACATAGCAAAAAAGAGTGTTAATACATTTGTAGAGACAAGAGTAGCAGCCAGGGTGGCTGCCAAAATCATCAATAAATCGATGCTAATGGGAATGTTCATTCCCGCGAGAAGAGCTGCGCCAAATAAGATCCAGTGCGCATGCTCAGCGTGATTTTGAATCCATTCAAGCATTAGCGTGGAGCTTCAGTGGTTGCAAGTTCGGGCTCTTCCACTTTTTCTGGTTCTTTAGCTTCTTCTTCTTCTTTCAATTCAAGAGTTTCATGAGCCAAGGTGAGTTTGTTGAACTCTTTTCCAAGAACGCGCGTGGCAGCAACCCATCCCCCAATGACGAGAACGAGTATTCCACCGACGAAGGGGGCGCTCAGAGCGGTGCTCCCCAAGCCGATAATGAGTCCCTGGTGGATGACGGAAGCTCCTGATTTTCCAAGGCGTGAGCCCAAGCCGTCGATGGCGGCTTTTCCTTTCATCCTGCTTTCTTTGCTCAAGGGAATGAACGAGAGCTCCTTGGTTGCATCAAAGAGGGTATATTTCGAGGCGCGAACAAGGACATTTTGCATCGAACCGAAAAAGACACCGACGACAAGAGGCGTGCTTCCGACGATAAGAGCGAGAGAGGCGAGCGCCGTGTCTTTAAATAAGAGGAATGAGAAAAAGCCCACGCCAGTGACGAGGAAAATGCAGGGAGGGATCAGAGCACTTGTAGTCCAGCTGAAGCGACGCATGATCGATCCTGAGATAAAGGCTCCAAAGGTGGCGACCACTCCTGTCCAGGTAAGGACATTGCACATATAAGCATTGAAATCATTGGGATTCGGGTAGAGCTGTTTGACTTGGTCTTTCCAGACCACCTCAATAAGGGTTAGCGAGATGTTAAACATCAAAACGACGAGTGCAATGCAAATTAAATATTTGGATTTTACCAAGTACTTGAAATTTTTCCGGATGCCCATTTGGATTTTTTTATTCTCATCTGCGCGCGCGTGAGAGATCGAGTCATAACCCAGATTTTTGTAGTGGAGCCAGCGGAAAAGAGCCATGCTGACCAGTCCAACGAAAATGATGATTCCATTGAGGATGACAAGGGCTTGGCTCCAGCCATCTGTTCCGAAGGGTAGGGAGGGATTATAT
>SDBS01004151.1_pt1 | contig 14198 bp, 16 predicted proteins | sample 2277091 | NCBI WGS metagenome assembly SDBS01 (sample SAMN10404972, study PRJNA504765) | marine sediment metagenome | isolation source: marine sediment core GS10_PC15, 163 cmbsf | place: Arctic Ocean: Southern Knipovich Ridge | collected 2010
AGCATCAAGTTGGGCGGCTTGGTTGACGATTTCGACGGGAATGGGTAGCGAGACGGTCATGTGTCCAGTATACCGTCTCATAACTATCCTTACAACGAGCGATTTTGGTTGAGAATAGAAGCTAGAGATGGCCTATTCCATGGTGAGGGAATGTCACCATCCAAACATAGTGTCTGTTCTCAGCCTTTGCTAGACGGTCGTAGAAACTGACACCACGCAAGGCGTAATAGCTCTCTCAATGATCCACACTCAAACCATAGCTAGAATTTTGCTACTAATTTGCTACTAGACTGAACGAAACGCAATGTAACTGACTGGTATTCTACACACAAAAGAGGTTTTGGGTAATTGACACAGACGTTCTAGTTTGAACGTAAAATGACCCTTTAGGACGCTATCCCCCAGACTTCGGAACCGAGGGTCGTGGGTTCGAATCCCTCTAGGCGCGTACCTAAATCCTCGTCGTTTGCCGACATCTTTTTCATCTAGCCAAGGCCTAAGAAGCTTGTCAAAACGTTCAGTTGCTGTCCTCCCCATTCCAGGCAGAAGATGGCTGTAAGTATCTAGGGTAATCCCGATGGTTGCCTGCCTTGACTGCAAGGCGACGAACTTCATGTTTATACCGGCCGCCAACAAACAAAGTTCTACCGGGTCCAAAAAAACGCAGGCTTACTTGCTCTAAGGAGGGGGATAAACGATACAACAAGTAGTGGTCGGGGTGGTCGGGGTGAGAGGACTTGAACCTCCGACCTCAGCGTCCCAAACGCTGCGCGCTAGCCAACTGCGCTACACCCCGCCTAAAGAAAAATATAACAAACCACCGGCTCGGGGTCAAGCTAACGGCTAACGAGGTCTCAGTCTCTACAGTCGGGGCAAACATTAAATTCTTCCGGGGCCAAGCCGGCTATCCTGGCGATGTAGTCAAGCTGCCTTTCCGGAGCCCAGTATTTACCACACTTAGCACACTTCCTCAGTTTGAACTCCATAGTTACATGAGGCATAGCTATGACTCTGGTATCGCCAACATCCTCTAGGCTAATTGCCCCGGTAGGACAAACATAGGCACACGAACCACAACCAATACAGGCCTCGGAGAAGTCATTAAAGGGGGTAGTCATCCGTCTCTCAACCCCACGGTTAGCCAGGCTAATTGCCGAGACCCCCACCACCTCCTGGCATACCCGATTACACAAGGCACAGAGAATACACTTCTGGTTATCCTCTTCCGATTTAAAGTTTGACTTCTCGACACCCAACCGATGAGCCCAATCCTGTATGACATCAGAATCAGGACACCGAGCCAAAAGCAGCTCAATCACCATCCGACGAACATTATTAACCCTCTCGGTGTCAGTCTTTACCACCAGTCCCTCTTCCACCGGATAGAGACAAGACGCCACCAGCCTGTCTCGTCCGCGCCGGCTGGTAATTTCAACCAGGCAGAGACGACAGGCGCCATAGGGAACGACTTCCTCATGATAGCATAGCGACGGAATGTCGATACCGTTATCTCGGGCTACCTCCAATATTACCTTCCCCGATTCTGCCTGAACTTCCCGTCCATCAATAGTTAATGTCACCATCTGCCCTTACCTCTACTCCACTTTTATGGCGCCGAGCTTACACACATCGTAACAAGCCCCACACTTGATACACTTCTCCTGGTCTAAGACAACCGGCTTCTTTTTCCCCATAGAGGTTATGGCCTCTTGAGGGCAAGCCCTGATACAAAGTCCACATCCCGGGCACTTCTCCTCAATAATCTGGTAGGTAATTAGCGCCTTACAGACACCAGCCGGACACTTCCTGTCCTTAATGTGAGCCTCATACTCATCCCGGAAGTAACGGATGGTGGTCAGGACAGGGTTGGGAGCCGTGCTGCCCAGAGCACACAGCGAGCCATCGGTTAGGGCTACCGAAAGGCGCTCCAGTAGTTCAATATCTCTATCCTGCCCCCTCCCCTCGCTAATATCAGTCAGTACTTCCCGCATCCTCTTCAACCCCTCACGACAGGGGACACACTTACCACACGACTCCCCCTCGAGAAAGCTAATGAAATACTTGGCGATATCCACCATACAATTATCCTCATCCATGACAATCATGCCACCGGAACCCATCATGGAACCAGCCTGGGTCAGCTCATCAAAATCAATCGGCAAATCAAGCAAACTCTCGGGGATGACCCCACCGGAGGGGCCACCCGTCTGGACCCCTTTGAATTTTTTACCCCCGGGAATACCACCACCGATACCATAGATAATCTCCCTCAAGGTTATCCCCATGGGCACTTCCACGAGACCGGTATTGTTAACCTTACCCACCAGGGAGAAAATCTTGGTTCCCTTGCTATTCTCAGTACCCGTTTGGGTATACCAATCAGCCCCCCGATTTATGATTAGTGGGACATTGGCCCAGGTCTCCACATTGTTCAGGATGGTAGGCTTATCCCACAAACCCTTCTCCACGGTGTGAATATACTTTGCCCTCGGCTCACCCGGCTTACCCTCCAGTGACGCCATCAGCGCTGATGACTCACCACAGATAAAAGCCCCACCCCCCCGGTTTATCCTGATGCTGAAATCAAAACCAGAGCCCAGAATATTACTGCCCAGCAGTCCATACTCCTCAGCCTGCTTGATGGCCAGCTTTATATTCTTTACCGCCAGCGGGTACTCGTAACGCACATAGACATAACCCTGATGACTACCGATAGCGTAGGCCCCAATTATCATTCCCTCCAGGATACTATGAGGGTTACCCTCCACCAGGCTCCTATCCATATAGGCACCAGGGTCACCCTCATCGGCATTACAGATTACATACCTGGTATCCCCTTCAGCCTTCCGGCAGGCCTCCCACTTAACCCCGGTGGGGAAGCCGCCGCCACCACGCCCCCGCAAACCAGATTTCTTGACTTCCTCGATTACCTCCTCAGGCGACATCTTAAAGAGTGCTTTACTCAACGCCACATAACCACCAACTGCCAGATAATCGTCAATCTGGGTTGGGTCAATGTAGCCGTTACTACCGAAGACAAACCGTTTCTGCTTTTTATAGAAGGGCACTTCGTGTTCGTAGATTATCTTCTTCCCGGTATTGGGGTCAGTGTAGAGCAGGCAGTCAATGATATTACCGTTTAGAATGGTCTCAGAGATTATCCCGGGGATATCCTCCACCCTCACCCGCTGATAGAAAATACTCTTCGGCCTGATAACTACTAGCGGCCCCCGCTCGCAGAAGCCGTGACAGCCGGTAGTCCTTATATCTACCCTATCCTCTAAGCCCCGCTTTTCAATTTCCTGTCTGAAAGCGGCGGTTACCTTTTCGCAGCCATAGGCATGACATCCAGTACCACCACAGATTGTTATGCACAGCCTATCAGGGTCTCGCTGGCTGGTTATTGATTCTCTTAGAATCTCTAGTTCACTAGGAGAGCTTAACCTCTTCAACGCCAATCCTTTCTCATAATTAACTGTAACTTGCCAACACGCCTTTAACCTTTTCTGTCTTCATCTGCCCGTAGTACTCGCCATCGACAATTACCACCGGACCCAGAGCACAAGCCCCCACACAGTTAACTGTTTCCAGGGTGAATTTAAGGTCTTCGGTGGTTCCACCGGCCTTAATAGCCAGGTCTCGCTCCATGGTCTCTAAGACCCTCACCGCACCTCTAACATGGCAGGCAGTACCCAGGCAGACATTGATTAAGTGGCGCCCCCGGGGTGTCAAACTTAACACCTTAAAAAAGGTGGCCACGCTATAGACCTGACTCAAGGGGACATCGAGGCCTTTGCTGACCTTCTCTAGAGCTTCTCTCGGTAGATAACTGTATTCTGCCTGAATATCCTGCAAGATAGATACCAGCATACCTTGGTCACGCTGATGGTCATTTAATATTGACTCAACCCTCTCGGCTAACTGCCTGTCTCCAGTGTGCATGCTACCTTCTCCTTGAGTTTAGCATATTCCTGGTTCACCCTATTTTGAATCTCCTGTATGGTTCCCTCAGACAGATGCCGGAACCTACCCTGCAATTTCAGATAATCCTGAACTGGACGGAATGCAGGCACATCAATACTTAATTTATACTTGCCGTTCTCAATCTCATACAGCGGGAATATCCCGGTTTCAACGGCAAAGCGACCTATCCTGATAGTTAAATCGGGAGGGCACCGCCAACCAGTGGGGCAAACCGATAGGATATGAATATAAGCTGGCCCAGGGATAGATACCCCCTTCTTAACCTTAGCTATCAGATCAAAGGGATAGCTGGGACAGGCGGTAGCCACGTAGGGTATATCATGGGCAGCCGCAATGGCCGGCATGTTCTTCTTCCAGGTAACCTGCCCGATACTGACCTTACCCGCCGGGGCCGTAGTCGTTGAGGCACCGAACGGAGTCGCTGAAGACCGCTGTATCCCGGTATTCATATAGGCCTCATTATCAAAGCAGATATAAAGAAAGTCATGCCCCCTTTCCAAGGCTCCGGACAGTGCCTGAAGACCGATATCACTGGTGCCACCATCACCGGCTATGACCACCACATGTATCTCTTTAGCCGGACGTTTACCCTTCTTCACCATGGCTTTTAGGCCAGCCTCAGCGCCTGAAGCCACGGCGGCGGCATTCTCAAACAGGGTGTGAATCCAGGGTAGACGCCAGGAGGTATAAGGAAATGGCGTCGCCACCACCTCCATGCACCCAGTGGCATTAACAATTATGACATTCTGCCCCAGTGCCTTACAGGCCTGTCTTACCGCTAAAGCCTCACCACAACCAACACAGGCCCGGTGTCCCGGAGCAAAATTTTCCGCCTTAGCTACCAATTTGGGGACATAAACAGCATATTTTTCCATTATTCCCGCACCCCAAACATCTCAAATTCCGACTCACTTCCTGTCTTGGCAATCTCTATACCCCGGTTAATTATCTCTCTAAATCCATCCCGGGAAATATCTCTCCCCCCCAAACCGCCAACAAAGCCGATTACCTTTGGCCTCTTATCTAAACTGTATAAAGCTGACCTAATCTCAGAGCAGACCGGCCCCCCCGGCCCACCAAAGGAGAGGGCTCTATCCAGGACAATGAGAACCTCGGCATCCTTAACGGCATGGCGGATTTCATCAAAGGGGAAGGGCCGCCATAAGCGAAGCTTTATTAGCCCCACCTCGCCACCTTCTTCCCGCACGGTATCAATCGCGCTCATGGCTGTCTCGCTAAAGCTACCCATGGTCAGTAGAAGCACCTTAGCCCTTTCACACTGGTAGCATTCTAATGGAGAGTAGTAGCGCCCGAAGATATCACCAAACTCCTGCCAGCACTGAAGAATTACCTCTTTAGCCGCGGCTAGATTTACCTGTTGCGCCTTTTTTGCCTCAGGATATATGTAGGGTGGGCCAAGAGCCCCCATGGTCACCGGTCTATCCGGGTCTAACGGCAAAGGATACTCATGCCAAGGCAAAAAACGGTCCACCTGGTTCGATTCCGGTATGTATATCGGTTCAATCACATGGGTCAGGTGAAATCCGTCCAGGTTAACCATTACCGGCAGTAAAACCCTCTGGTCTTCGGCGATGCGGAAGGCACAGAGCACACTATCAAAGGTTTCCTGACCGTTGGCGGCAAATATTTGAATCCAGCCGGTGTCGCGGGCACTCATCACATCAGAATGGTCACCCCAGATACTTATCGGTGCTGCCAGGGCTCGGTTAGTCACCGCCATCACTATGGGAAAGCGCATCGCTGAAGCTACGTATAATACCTCATGCATCAGCTCCAGTCCCTGACTGGCGGTAGCGGTAAATGTTCTAGCACCAACGGCAGCCGCTCCCAGGCAAGCACTCATTGCCGAGTGTTCAGATTCAACCGGGATAAAGGATGCCTCCAGTTCACCATTAGCCACCAGCTCGGAAATATCCTCCACGATATGAGTCTGCGGAGTAATCGGGTAGGCGGATACCACATCAACATTAGCCAGCCTGACAGCTATAGCAATCGCCCGTGAAACCTCAATACCTATCCTTCGTGCCATCATTCCTCCTCCACCATAGTGATGGCCTTTGTCCAGCACTCACGAGCACAGATGCCACATCCCTTGCAATAAAACAGATTGGCTTCAAAAAAGCCCTCTTCGTCCGGCTCAATACACCCCTCAGGGCAGAAAATAGCGCACAGGCCACACTTTATGCACCTGCTGTGTTCATAGGTTGGCCGTTGCGTGCGCCAATCCCCGGTCTGATACTGGCTGGCGTTGCCGGGTTCGGTTATTATGGAACCAATCTCAAGGTCCCTCCAGGTTAACTCGTCTCCGACCTTAGTCAATTTTGCCTTCCCCTTACTGCAGTTTCCTCATATGCCTTCTGCATAGCACTAATATTTCTCTCCGCCAAGCGGCCGAACCGCTCCCTTAGCGGCTCAAACAGGGATTCTAATTTAATAACCTTGGTGGCTCTCATTAGGGCTCCAATCATAGAGGTATTAACAATCGGCACCCCAAGTAGCTCCCGGGCAATCTTGGTGGCATCAACTGTCGCCAAGGAGCAGTCAAGGTTAAATTCCTTTGTAATCTCTTCCGGGTCCTTAGGAGTATTAATCACCAGCATACCAGTGGTTTTAAGCCCGGAGGTAACATCGACCACCCGTAATAAACCCTGGTCAAGCACGACAACGGCGTCAGGTTCCGTAATTTCGGCCCTTACCCAGATAGGTTTACTGCTATCTATTCTAACAAAGGCTACGACCGGGGCGCCTCTTCTTTCCGCACCAAAGGCAGGAAAGGCTTGAGCATATTTACCCTCATTTATGGCCGCTTGCGCCATCAGTTCAGCAGAGGTAACCGCCCCCTGACCACCACGACCGTGCCACCTAATCTCAATAAGTCCGCTATCTATCACAAAGTCTCCTAATTTACCACAAAAACGCCCCTGGAGCGACTTGAACGCTCGCACCCAGCTCCGGAGGCTGGCGCTCTATCCACCTGAGCTACAGGGGCCACCTTATATTAGCACTATAGCCAGTAGTTGGGCAAGGATTAAGAGGTAGTTTTGAGGCTACAGTTTAGGGGAAAAGATATATTGCGTGGTGGTTCTGAGCAGCTTTCGTATTACGGCTAACTGCGGTTTATAGATGGTAATCTTTTTTTGTCTTGGGGAAACCGGCATATCAAGAATCTGGGCCATAACCCTTGCCTCCACCTCCCCGGGGCATATTACCGCCATCTCCCCCTGACCGGCTTTCACCTCTATCAGTATCGGCAGCAGTAACGCCTTTTGCTCATCAGCACTTGTCAAGCTAGCCAGATACCTTAGCTCCTTACGGCTGAAGAGATGGGTGCTGCCATCACTACACAACACATAGGGATATTCCTCACTCAGTAAATCCGAAAGCGGCTTTGGCTTGCTGGGCAAGTGAGCATTCACTACCTTGAGCTCACCCTTTAGGCTCTCCTGAAGCAACCTTTCATAGGGTAACTCGCCAACCATTTTCCTACTTTTGCTCCAGCAGTACCTTGACCCGTTTCAGCCGCGACTTCTCCTCCCTATCCCTCTCCTCAAACTTCATATACAGGTATTTTATCGTGGCGCCTAAAGCGGGGATTATGAGGTATTCCAGAGCATTGAGTATTCTCTTGGTCCGGTTTATTTCCTTGCCCAGTAGTTCCAGACTTCTCTGGAGCTCAGCCAGTTCGACAATCGTCTCTAGGCATTTCTCCGATAGCTGGGCTGTCTTATCCAACCACGAAGAGGTATCAGTAAGACTATATCCCCTCGCCCCCGGCTCGGCTTCCTTTAACTCAAAGGCTGGAATTCTCACCCCACCGACATTCCTCAAGCCGGCGGCGATGCCTATATCCCGCTCGGTGGCGGTTAGCTCCTTTTCCAGGGCGATGTAGCCATGGTAGCCAGCAGCAATGGACAATGCCCTGTAGGTTTGCGAGAATTCGTCGAGCAGCCTCCGCTTGGCTTCTACCGTCTGCCTGGCTATCTGCAGGAATTCCAGGATTAGTATTGACACCCGGTCCTTTATTATCTTCTGTATCCTGGAAGCTAAAACCAATCGGCGTCTCAGCTTTATCAGCTCAATCTTGGTCGGTCTGGCTACTTTAATAACCTGCTGTGGCATTTCCTACATTAACACCCTTTCCTAAACACCTCGGGAAATTTTTAGTTAGCCGTAGTATTCTTCTACCTCTAAGCTCCGTCTCGGTACTTCGGGAGGTACTTCTTAATTAGCTCCTCTCTGATTAGCTTTAGGTCTTCCTCAGGCAGGGCGGAGAATAACCCCCAACCGGTGTCTAAAGTCTCCTCCACCTTCCTCTTCTCAAACTCGCCCTGAGCTATAAATTTCCTTTCAAACCGGTCGGCATTGGTCAGGTATATTTTGTCCCTTTCGCCCAACGCCTCAGCCCCGATAATGGTTGATATCTCCCGGAGGTTACACCCTTCAGCGTAGGCGGCATAGAGCTGCATAAAGACATTATTGTGGTCCTCTCTAGTTTTTCCCGACCCAATACCCTCCTTCATCATCCGCGACAGTGACAGGAAAACATCTATCGGTGGGTATATCCCCTTTCTTTCCAGCTCCCGGGAAAGGACAATCTGCCCCTCGGTTATGTAGCCGGTCAGGTCAGGTATGGGATGCGTTATATCATCATCGGGCATGGTCAGGATAGGCATTATGGTTATCGAACCCTCGTTCCCCAAAATCCGGCCCGCCCGTTCGTACATCATAGCCAGGTCAGTATACATATATCCCGGGTATCCTCGCCGCGATGGTATTTCTTCCCGCATTGCCGAGAGTTCACGGAGTGCCTCGCAATAATTGGTCATGTCGGTCAGGATAACCAAGACGTGCATACCTTGCTTCCAGGCCAGGTACTCCCCTGCCGTCAGGGCTAATCGGGGTGTTGAGATTCGCTCAATAACCGGGTCGGAGGCGGTGTTAATGAAGGCTACGGTTCTTTCTCGAGCGCCGGTCTGTTCCAGACCCTTCATAAAATAGGCGGCGTCATCGTAGCTCACACCAATAGCCGCAAACACCATGGCAAACTGCTCCTTGGTCCCCTTAACTGCTGCCTGCCTGATTATCTGCGCCGCAATTCGGTTGTGAGGTAGCCCAGAGCCACTGAATATAGGTAGCTTCTGCCCCCTGACCAAGGCGTTTAGACCGTCAATCGCCGAGATACCGGTCTCAATAAATTCGGCAGGAGGCATCCGACTGGCCGGGTTAATCGGTTCGCCGTTAACATCCAGATAATCCTCCGGGATTACTGATGGTCCCCCATCTATTGGCTCGCCCATGCCATTAAAGATCCGGCCCAGGATGTCCCTGGATACCGCCAGCTTTAGGGTCTCACCCTTACATCTTACCTTGCTGCCAACGAGGTCGACCTCGCTGACGCCGCCAAACACCTGGACTACTGTTACTTCCTTACTGATGTCGATCGCTTGACCACGTTTCACCTCACCATTAGACAGGACAACATCAACTATCTCGCCATATTTTATATCCGGGATGCTCTCCGCTATCAGTAGAGAACCCTTGGTGCGGGTGATTGCCTGCGTTTCTTTTACATAGAGTGAAGATGAAGTCATGACATGCCTCCTTTGTGGACTACCAGGCCCGCTTCCATATCAGACCATAACTCCTTAATCCTTGGTTCAATAGCATCGTTGGGTATATCCTTCATTCGGGATATTCGCGGTACTAGGGGAGATGAGCGGACTTCGGCGACAGTTATTCCTGAATCCAGCATCTTCTGGGCTAGCTCATAAAACTGGATTATGGTTCTGAGCATCAGTTGCGCTTTGAGGGGCACGCAATAGGTATCAACCTCATGGTAGGCACTCTGCATCAGGAAATCCTCGCGTATCATTCTCGTTACCAGAAGAACCAGCTTATCCCCTTCGGGTAAGGCCTCCGGGCCTACCAGCCTGACAATCTCTTCCAGCTCAGCCTCCTGCTGGAGAAGCTTTAGGGCAGTGGCTCGAGTCTCATCCCACTCCGGGCTGACCTCAGACCACCAATCCCTAACATCATCCACATAAAGGCTGTAACTGGTGAGCCAGTTTATGGCCGGGAAATGCCTTTTGTTGGCCAGTGCCACATCCAGCGAATAGAAAGCGTCTACTATTCTGAGTGTATTCTGGGTTACCGGTTCGCTGAAGTCAGCCCCCGGCGGGCTAACGGCTCCGGCGACGGTTACCGAACCCTGTCTTGCTGGACTACCCAGACATTCCACCAGTCCCGCCCGCTCGTAAAACGAAGAAAGCCGCGAACCCAGGTAGGCAGGAAAACCTTCCTCTCCCGGTATCTCTTCAAGCCTACCGCCAATCTCCCTCATCGCTTCCGCCCACCTTGAGGTGGAATCAGCCACCAGCAGCACATCATAACCCATATCCCGGAAGTACTCCGCCAGGGTAATACCGACAAAGATGCTGGCTTCCCTAGCCACCACCGGCATATTGGAGGTATTAGCGATAAATATCTCTTTCTCCTGTAGCAAGTGACCGGAGGTTGGTTCTTTAAGCTGCCTAAAGCTGTAGAGCACATCAGCCATTTCATTGCCCCGCTCGCCGCAGCCAACGTAGATGTTTAGCTGTGTCTGAGCCCATCGGGCAAGCTGCTGTAAAGCCACCGTCTTTCCAGTACCAAAACCGCCGGGTATGGCAGCCTTGCCACCGAGAGCCAGCGGAAACATATAGTCGAGAATTCTCATACCGGTAACCAATAGTTTCGAAGGGGCAAACCGCTGCTTATAGGGTCTGGGCTTCCTTACCGGCCATTTCTGCATCATGATGAGCTCTTTTACCTCACCATTATCCTCCAGGTAGGCTACCGGTTCCTCAATAGTATACTCACCCTCACCTATCTCCTTTATCACCCCCTGCATACCCACCGGCACCATTATTCGGTGCTCCACAAGATGGGTCTCGGGCACAGTTCCGATTATGTCTCCTTCACTGACTCTATCCCCGACCTTAACTGTGGGCGAGAACGACCATTTCTTGTCCCGCGGTAGCGAAGATACTTTAGCCCCCCGTTTCAGAAACGAGCCCTCTTCCATTAAAACCGTCAGGGATTTTTGCAGCCCATCATAAATGGAGCCCACCACCCCGGGACCTAACTCGGCAGTTAGAATCGACCCCGTCCCTCTAATCACTTCCCCGACCTTCATCTCCAGGGTATCCTCATGCGCCTGGATTATTGCCTTGTCTTCTTCCAGGCCAATTACCTCACCGACGAGCCCCTGGTTACCGATCTCAACAATCTCGTAAACCTGGGCCCCTCTCATCTCCTCACCGATAACCAGAGGGCCTGAAATCCGCCATATCTTACCCATAATCTTACCACCTCCATAAAACACGCTTAGATTTCTATATCAAAGCCGATAAACTTCCTGATATACGCCTTGTAATACTGAGCGACATCACCATAGCGGGTACCATATTTTGATGGCACCTCGATCACTACCAAGGGCGAAGTTCTCTTTTCTCTAGCTTGAGCCACCAAATCTTCAACATATCCCACGAACTCTTCCAACATCACTATTATGCCAATACTAGGCTCACCCATAAATTCGGTAAGAGCCTGCCTGACCTCTTCGCTATCCCCATCTTTTACTATCCGATAGCGGCGCACACCAGCCAGCCTCAACCCACTGACTAAGTCTTCATCCCCAATAACCGCTATCTCCAAGTGCTTAATATTTATCATACGGAGACCAGATACTCCTTTACTTCTTCCACGGGTATGCCGTCAAAGGTTGCCTTCAGAATTAGCCTCAGGTTTCTTATTTCAACCTCTTTAACGATTAAATACCAGGCTATCACCAAAGGCGTGAGCACCCTCGGCGACAGTATCTCCTTAAGCAATCGGAACTTGTGCTTATCAATAATCTCCTCAACAGCGGTGATACTCCTGGTTCTACCGTAGCCAGCGATTACTTCCTCCGCTATCTCCCGATATTGAGCAATCCCTAAGGCGCTGGGCATATCAGCCAACTTACGGGAGAGTAAATCCCGAGCCACTTTATCCGAAATCATATAGCCACCGCTCACTATAAATTCACCGGCTTCTGAACCCATCTCCTCAATTATGGCTCTATTTATAAGCGATAAATTCGTCATATCTATGCTTATGCTAAAGGCTTTAGCCAGCAGAGTGCCGTCGGGTATACCCTTGGGCACGTTCAGTAGGTTCTTATAATACTCCCCATCCAACCTAGCCTCGATCAGGAATTTTGACTTCGTCTCTTCCACCGAGTATCCCCTGAGAATATCAGCATAAGCCCCTAACTTGCACGCCATCAGTACCCCGATAACATCATCAACATTTTCGGCACCGGAAAGCTCATCTAGCAGCCCCTGAGTATGAAGAACACCCATCGGTATCAGGTTAGCCTTCTTACCCGTGGCCATACCCTGAAGCGTGGCTTTAATGTTGATGACATCGTACTTCACCAGGTATGCTTTTACTACCTTACGTATGTCAGCCGGCACCAGTTTTAACCACTGCAGACGCTCAAGACAATCACCAAAATAGCGCCACAAATACCTATCGGCATCATCAAAGGTTTTAACCAGCGCCTCTTCAAGGTACCTGCCGACATCGGTGTCTTTAATGATTTCCAATACCTCCCGGACGCTGGACACCACATCCTGGATATTGGATACCTTCGCCATCCTGTCTACATGCTCCGAGGTCAAAATTTTAGCCTCGGCACCCTTTAGATAAGCCGACACAAAGGCATATTTTGCGTTGGGCAAAGCTAACTCCTATAAACCTTAAAAAAGCTCCTTACCGACTTCAGGCAGTAACCTGGGCAGTAACATCTCAAGCCTGGTCTCATAGGTATTATCGATTCTGATTTTGCCATTAATGTCCTCGACGATAACGCCCCCCATACCGTGATGTTCCCTGATTTCCGCTATCTTACTGGCTAACTCTTTATCCTTCTCCACAATTTTTTTCACTGTGGTCATATCCTTAGCTGAGACATAAACCCGGCCCTTACTAACCCCAAGCGTATCGATAGCCTCCTTAATCAGACCTACAAAGGAGCTTTCATCGCTTGAAATTCCCACTAGCCCCTTTTTTACTCGGCTGATTATCTCATCGATTACGTCGGCTTTAGCCCGTGAGAGCTCCTGACGCGCCTTCACCAACGCTTGAGCCTCAATTCGGGTAGCCTCCTCCCTGGCTTCCTGGAGCAATCTAGTCTTCCCTTCTTCCAGTCTGGCTACCTGCTGCTTTTTCGCCTGCTCTATTTCCTGCTTCGCCTTAGCCTCGGCATCCTTTACTATGTCAGCCGCCTCGGCTTTTACCTTATCCAGGATAGCTTCACCTATTTTCTCCATTCCTGTCATGCGACACCCCTACATAAGTCCTAACATGCTTAATGCCATTATGGCAAACACCAGTCCCAGAACCCCTATCAGCTCAACAAACACGGCTAACATCATGGCGTTAGTAAATATCTGCCCTTTAGTCTTGGGTAGCAGCGATATACCGGAGGCACACACATTACCCTGATGTATTGCCGAAAAGCACTCCGCAGCCGCGGTCATAATTCCAATACCCAATACCATAAAACCAGCGCCGCCTGTCTCCGGCAACTTCGGCACCACCGCCGTCACAATGATTATGAGCACTATTAGCCCATAGAAGCTCTGCGTCATCGGCAGCGACGAGAGCACGATGACGTTCCGGAATTGGCCCCGGTCCTCAGATAGGGTGGCCGTTCCCGCCGATGCCGAAGTCGCGATACCTATTGACGAGCCTAACAGGCCCCCGGCTAGGGCAATAGCACCGCCCATGACAGCTAATGAACTTGGTGAAATTAACATCTTTACGTTTCTCCTTTCTAAGATTTTTCTCCGACTAGTATCGATGGCCGCTTGATTAATCTAAACGGGCTATAGTGTATACCGCCTCCTTCGTAGAACTTAATCAGGAATTCCACAAAGCATAGCCTAAGCGAATGGACAAAACCAGTAATTAGACCCAGGAGCAGGTTAATCATGTGTCCCACGATCAAGATGATAATGGCTAAAATAGCACCCACGACAACTCCAGCTACACCAGAAATAGGTATCAGGCCGGAGAACAGACGTGCCAGCATATTGAACGCTGAACCCAGATAGAATGTGGCCAGGCCCACCCCGGCTAACCTGGAATACGACATGATATCGCCA
>SDBS01004152.1_pt1 | contig 14198 bp, 12 predicted proteins | sample 2277091 | NCBI WGS metagenome assembly SDBS01 (sample SAMN10404972, study PRJNA504765) | marine sediment metagenome | isolation source: marine sediment core GS10_PC15, 163 cmbsf | place: Arctic Ocean: Southern Knipovich Ridge | collected 2010
TTACCAAGAAAGGAAATATAGAATATAAATCCTTTTGGGCAAGGAACAGGGGTGAAGAGAAAAAAGCTTTCCAGAAAATTATGGAATTCATCCTGGGTAGATGGAAGGAATATCCTGAAATGCATATTTACCACTATGCTCCATATGAACCATCTGCTATTAAAAGGTTAGCTTCAAGATCTGCAATATACGAACAAGAGGTTGATCAATTATTAAGATCTGAACGGTTCATAGATTTATTCTCTGTTATTAAGGAAACGCTTATTGCGAGTGTTGAGAGTTACTCGTTAAAGGACATCGAGCAGTTTACGGATTATTCCCGTGGAGCTGATCTTAGACTTGCAAATGATGCCAGGCGAAGGATGTCAATAGCACTTGATTTTGACGACTTTACTTCAATGACTGATTCAGATTTTGAGCTGATTGAAAACTACAATAAAGATGATTGTCTTGCCACGCATGCTCTGCACCAATGGATAGAATCTATTTACCAGGAACAAACAGCAAAGGGAGTTGATTTAACAAGATTGGAAGTTTCCTCTGGTGAGGCTGCCGAACATATAACTGAGACAGAAGAACTGGCACGTTCCCTCTATATTGGGTTGGTAAGTGATCTGCCTGATGATCCTGCCGATTGGGGAAGCGAAGAACAAGCAAAATGGTTGTTAGCACACCAAGTGGAATTTTATCGTAGAGAAATGAGAAGTGCCTGGTGGGAGTTCTTCAGACTTCGGGGACTTGAGCCTAATGAACTGATGGAAGAGAGAAAGGGAATTGCTGGTCTCAGATATCAACGAACACTTCCGGAATCAAAAAAGGTTCCGATTGACCGATATTCCTTTCCATCTCAGGAAATTTCAATGGATTCAGGAAATGAATTATATGAACCACAAGGTGAGAAGATTGGAACCATATTTGATTTTTCACATGAGAGTAGAACGGTTGATATAAAGAAAACTGGCAAAACCGCTGAAATTCACCCCTATGCACTTTTTATTAAAGAGATAGTCAATCCCGGAGTTTTAGTTCCTTCTCTGTTTTCATTTGCGGAGTCCATTATAAATAATGGTATTGATGGTAAAGGACCTTATCGGGCAGGAAGAGATCTGTTACTAAAAAAACCTCCTAGATTATCATCCAAAGTTAATTTGGGTATTCAGGATGGAGAGACAATTGAAGAGGCAGCATTAAGAAATACCGTTGAACTTGATAATGGAATTCTACCGGTTCAGGGTCCTCCTGGTACCGGGAAAACACATTTAGGCGGGGGACTGATCGCAGAACTAAATAGTAAGGGTAAAAGAATTGGTGTGACAGCAGTCAGCCATAAGGTCATACGAAACTTGTTAGATACTGCAGTTAAAAGGGGACAAGAGAAGGGAATTAATGTTGTGATCCGGCATAAAGCAAAGTCTGGGACCAATGATGATGAAACGATTTTAAGTAATAAGGATGAAGCCTTAAATGCATTAAACCAGGGTTATGTTGTAGGCGGAACTGCCTGGCTCTGGGCAGATGATATTTTTGAAGAAACCCTGGATTATCTTTTCGTTGATGAGGCAGGGCAGATGTCACTAACCAATGTTCTTACGATTTCAAGGGCAGCAAGGAATATAATTTTATTGGGAGATCCTCAACAGCTAGAACAACCAAAAAAAGGTTCCCATCCAGAAGGTGCTGATATTTCAGCTCTTGAACATATACTTGATCGACACCAGACTATGCCGGAAGATAAAGGATTATTCCTGGGCACGACCTGGAGGTTACATCCAGCGATAACAGAGTTCACTTCAACTTTGTATTATGAGGGAAGGCTTAAATCAAGGGAAGGCCTTGATATTCAAAAACTGGAAGGTAATACTCCATTTAGTGGGAGTGGTCTTTTTCATGTTCCGGTTGATCATTTCGGAAATCAAAGTCAATCCATGGAAGAAGTAGCTGCTATAAAGAAGATAGTGGAGCACTTACTTTCGGGAACCATAACTTGGACAGATAGGGATGGAAAGTCAAACGGTCTACAAAAGAAGGATATATTGATAATTGCCCCTTATAATGCTCAGGTGAGTGCCTTACAAGAAGCGAAACCTGGACTTTCCATCGGAACCGTTGATAAATTTCAAGGACAGGAAGCACCTGTTGTAATTTACTCAATGACAAGTTCCACTTCTGAAGATGCTCCAAGAGGAATGAATTTCCTATATAATCCAAACCGGATGAATGTTGCCACCAGCAGATCAAAATGTATAAGCATATTGGTGTCATCTCCAAGGCTATTTGAAGTGGAATGCACCACCATTGAGCAAATGCGATGGGCAAATGGGTTTTGTTTATACCGGGAGATGTCTCAAGAGGTTCAACTTTCCAAATTGTAAAGGATTCTTAGCTTTCATTTTAATTAGTATATGGAAAACCTATTTAAAATCATTGAAAAATTATGGCAGAGATCAATGGATTGGCTCCTAGTACGTACTCAAGATTAGTAATCGTTGATTATCATATGAAGATCCTTACCTGGTTTAAGGAGGGATTGGATATGAAAACTTTAAGGTTATCGAGTTATACCCCGATTACATTACAATTCCACCACGGTAAACCCAGATAGATCTAAATATATCGCAATATATCGCGATAATCCATAACCACTGAAACAAGATTTATGAATTATAAATTCCGTGAAGGATGAATTTGGCTTATCGGTCAGGTAACATTGACTCCCCACAAAGTCAAAAAACATTGGTCCTCTTGCTTGCTGCCGCCAACAGGTGTGTCAATGATCTCGTGATTGATTAATTTTGCATCAAATTCTTTTTTCAATTTTTAAGGAAATCATTAACATGACCACGGAATGCTTTCTTGAGGCTACAGAAGTATTTTTTGAAATTACCTTCCAGTCTTCTTAATTTTTCAATGTCAGCCAGATAATTATGAGACGTATAGTCCATTTTGAATTCAATCACTATCTCAGGATTATCATCTACAGCTTCAAATGTAATGTCGGCAATCCCATAATATTAATATTCCTTTTCCCTGATCCAATGGTATTCTGCATTCCCAAAAATCGCAGTTTGATTTTTCATGATGGATTTGCCACTTAAGTAGGCAAAAACCAGCTCAGGCATAAAGAAGATTCCTTTACCATATTGCTTCATTTATACCTCATTTTCTTCCTGGGCGACTTTCAATATGGTAGCAAATAATTCTGATTCAGACATCAGCATTATTATTTTGATTCCAGAAAAGCATACTTCCAGCGCTTGTAAGGATTTTCAAACTTTACCTCTGATGAAGAGAACTTTTCAGGATCCCAATTCTTCCCGACCCACCTTCTCATATCTTCGTAATCGTAGTGATCTGGATCGGATAAGGTTTCTATGACATTGAAATATCCCCGCACTCCACCGCAATCTTCCGGCGGGCATGCTCTTGCGCCATCTATGCAGATCGGGTATTTGATATTCTTCTCCCGGTGAATGTATCCCTCAAGTTTTACAGTGTGGTTCCAATCATCCCCGTAGTCATATAGGTATTTGGCCTCGACACCCAAATCATTGAAATAGGCCATTACCCAAATCTCCCAGCCCGGATATATTTCCTGGAGGTCCGGATATCTTTCAAAATCCGGTATGCCGATATGAACTTCTTTATGTTTCCCTTTCCCCTTGATCTCAAAATGATGCAGGTGATAATCGGCCCATCCCATAGCATCCTGTATGGCCACATGCAGGTCCCAGAAGTTATATTCTGTCGGAACCTGAATCCTTCTCCAGATGGCTGGTTCTATTTCCAGCAATTCAATTTTAAATTGAAGAACCTGATTCTTCAGGTATGACAGGGGGCGTTGTTTTTCATATTTCATCAGGTAGCCTTGCTCGGTGAAGTTCTTTTCATATAGACTTTTCATCAGTCTGGTATTTTATAATAATTGTCTGTCAGGGGTAAGTACATTTTACTGATCTTACAGCTCTATGGTTGGATACGAAGGTAATATCTTCGCGATATATTGAATTGATAAACCGATACATTTATGTATATCCAGGAATATCCCGATCAACCGCAATAATGGTGATCTTTAAAACAGTAGGGATCCAGCAAGTCAATCCAATCGGGAGGTTCTTTGCCTGGCAAGCCTTCTTCTTTCAGAGAAAGTGTATGAGGTATCATTTCTCTGAATAAGGGCTTTAAAGAGGAAATACCCCAATACTATGGTGCCTGCCGTTATCAGAATCTTTTTTATGGGGAATTGCTTTGCATGTGGATTCGATGCCATGCTGGCAGTCATTTTGTTCACTGTAACTTGCGGCTTTACGCTTTCAACAGTTGGGATAACCGGAGTTCCGGGACCTTCTCCCGCAATGAAATAATCATTTAGGGAATCATACATTTCGAACATATTCATAGCACTCTTTTTTTAATGGTGATTATTTCGTCCGGCCCCAAGGTCAATACAAAATCCTTAATTATAAATTCCATTGTAAAGGGCTTAAACTGAATTATTCTTGAGCCGTTATGTTTTTCCGGGTCAAACCCCATTCCTATTAATGTATCCCGTGAAATAGCAGTTTGATTGTTTTCATACAGGGACTGAATAATTCCATAATTTTTATCAATCGGATTCTGGAGCCTGGCATATTTTGCTTTAATACGTTCCTCCCTATTAATCCTGTTCCTGTGCGTCCATCCACACCTGGCCGAGCAGAACACTGCATCTATTCGCTTGGTTTCAGGTATCGGGTCATGACAATTCTTACATAGTCTTTCCATCGGATGTATTGTTATTGGAATTAATTTTTACTCTGCATTTTGAAGGTTTTTGTTTAAGAGAGCATGGATCTCGTCCGCCGGGTAATATATTATACCACTAATTTTTGTATACGGAATTTCGCCCTTGATTCGCATGGATTGGAGCGTGCTCGAGCTGATGCTCAATAGTTCCCTTACCTCCTTGCTTCTAAGCCACTTCTTTTCCAAAATTGAATTAGATTGTGTGGCTTCTTTTAAAGCCTGAATTATTTCAGTTTTTATTCTCTCAAGATCCTCCAAGGTTGCTATTGTCTCTCCCATATTTGAACGGCTTTATTAGTGATTAAATAACCCCAATGCTTTTAATGCAAAGTGTAATTTGCTTTGGTAACAATGATTCATTTAAGGAGCATTTTATCAATCCAATGTTAGATGTGCGTTAAAAATAACACAAAACGAACATAAAAGCAAAAAAAATTAGACCAATTCTAAACCTTCAACCAGTTTTATTGCTTTATTAATAAAATTAATCTTAGTCTTGATCTTATTTTCAGAATCCCCTTTTTCCTGTAAAAATGTGCTATAATCATCAAGTAAAGTATGATAAAACCATTCAATTATTCTTGGAGCCTCTTCTTTCTTTCTGCACCATCCTATAAATTCTTCTCCCATATTCAATTCCTGTTTGAAATCCTTGGGCAAAAAGGATTTAAAGTTTTCAATCAGTTTTTCAGATGCTTCATAATATATTTCACCAGGTACATCGGGGCGACGGTAGGGATCAAGTATCGGGCTAAATTTGGAATCAGTTTTAGTTGTAGAATCAAAAATGGTATTTCTAATGTATTTATCTACAGAGTAAGCAATCTCTCTTGAATAGTGCACATACCGGTTTTTAAGACCTTTTAGCTGGAATTGTTCCTTTTTGGATTTTATTTCACCTTCAATCATTTTACGGATTAATCCTTCTTCATAATCAAGCTTCTCTCCATCCATTTTAAAAGCTTCGTCTAATTGTGTATAAATACGATCATACAAACTTCTAAATTGAGTGTTTTTTCTGTTGTAGGTAACTTGAATATATAGGGGGAAAAGATCAGAATCCCCAAAAAAAGGATTGCGTGAAGGCTTCACATTTTTGTTTAAAAAGTACCTCACGGTTATTTTTCCAATTGGTATCATTCTAACAAAAGTAGTTAAATGTTCGTAAGAAAACAAACATAACGAACAGAAATTATAATTTCTAGATCTTTAAAGCAATTCGGACAAAATGAGTAAGAAAATTAGGTATGGTTTTATTTTTGGATTTTGTTGCTAAAACAAACTAACCTCCGTTTTTTTGGTGGGATTACATTTTTAATCCATAGAGGTGTCTCCTAATTTTATGCTCCAATTTGTCCCAATTGGTGATTTTTGGAAATACTTCAAAAACTTTATTTAGGATGTGAAGTGGGCATTAAGGCAGAGGTATTATTCCGTTTGCTGGAAGCTGACTACATTTAGAAGAATTGTAAAGGAACTTTTGTAGCAACAAAATATTAGCAATAAACAAAGGTGACCACCGAAGCAGCCACCCCTGCTTTTTGACAAGAAAAGGTTTATTCAATATAGAGCCGCTGAACGATCTTAGCTGAACCAAATTTGAAAGCAAAGATGTATATCCCTGTTTCTAGATGATCTACAGGAATCTCGATTTCATTACTGTAAATTCCCTTAATACTCCCTGTGATATCATACACATAGCACTCGGAAAACGTTTCGCTGGTCTTGATATACTCTCCGTAGTTCTTTACCCAAATGGTAGCCTGTGTAACAGGATTAGTCAATGTAGCCTCGTCAGCAACCTCAAGGAATTTGATCACCTCTACAGTATCGATCGCAGTCTCTGGTCCAGGTTGTGTCATAAAAAAGTTTACGCTATCAGTACAGCCTACACTATCAATTACCACTAGTGTATATTCTCCGGGTTCAAGCCCTGACAAGGTATCATGAAATTCAGTGCGTGTTTCCCATCCGTTATGCTCCCAGACGAACTGATAATCTTTCGGATAACCATTGCCATTAATGACATACTCGATCCAAATCCAGCCATCCGACTTGCCGTACTCGGATATGTTGTACTTATGACTGAGTGGACCATACTCGGATTCAACAGAAGATGTCAGCATCCCTGCGGCTATAGGAACAAATATTGACTGAATGACAGTATTACCAAGCGTATCACGTACAGTAAGGTCCCAATCACCTCCGGGCAGATTGTAGATATCCTCGGTATCACGAACAATTCCAAAGGGACCTTCCCAGTTGAATTCATATCCCGGTGTTCCTCTGGTTACAGTTATCTCGATAGCCCCCTTGTTACCTCCTTCGCAGGGGTCTTCGATTATATTATCGACCGCTACGGTCATTTGTGCAGATGCACCGATCGTCATCAAGGCGATCAACAGCAGTGTGTAAAATTTTTTCATGTTTGAGTTGTTAGGGGTGAACAATTTTTACGTTGTAAGAGGCAAAAGGTTAGTGTTTCGCCTAATTCTTTTAGAGTCAGTAAATCAAATCCTTCGCCATTAAGTACATAATCAGCATTATTGCTTTGTTTCTACTTTATTTGATTATGATAGATGAAACAGATCATAAATGTCCGGTTATTTGCATACCAAATTTAAGGGGAGGTTATGAGTGATTTTCCTACCTGATTAAACAGCACAATTGTTTGGGGGAGGATTTTTTTGGTAAATATCTGGACGATTTTCATCAAAAAGTAGCATTATGTTAGGCTACCTTTTAACATTTCTCCGATTAAACAATGAAGGGACATTTTCAATAAGTGTCCAATCTTGTACTGTTCGATTTTCTGGGAAGGTTACATTTTTAGGAAGGCTTCAAAAGTATCTTAATCTTAGTCTGTCTGGATACCGTAAGTTGCTGAAGCTATATAAATTATTGTATAGGATTAGAATTCTTTGTAGTTTCCTATTAAATTCTCTTGAGGAAAAGAATTCTTTTTGGGAGTGACGTGGCGAAGCTGTGTGATGCCAAAAGAATATTCAGTTTGTTATTTATTTAAATAGACTTTCTATGTCATTCCCATATAGTAAAAATCGATAGATCTAATCTTATATGATATTATTTTCATTCAAATAGAGCACTATACCGCAAAATGCAGTAGAATATATGTTCTACGCACTATAATAAATCCCGGCAATAGAGAAAAGGTACTTTTATCTAGAAGTTGAACTAAACCGCCTTTATGGCGGTAGCTTTACTCCCTGTAAAAATCAGCGTAACTTTCCTGAATAATCTTTAAATCATTCTATTATGAAAAAAAAGCATCCGTGAATTAATGGAGCGCGAAATGCGGATCCGTAATTACAGTGAAAGAACTATCAAAAGTTACATCTGTTCAATTGGTCAGGTAGTCCGATATTTTAACCTCCCTCCCAGCCAGATTACCATCAGCCAATTTAAAGCACATCTTTATCACCTTATCAACAATCAAAATTGTTCCGTTAGCAGGATCAACCAGGATATCAGTGCCTGGAAGAGGGCAAGGTATTTTGATTTATTCAATTAAAGGAATATTATGTAAATCTGCATAAGACTAATATTATGTGCAGTTTAGCCCGAATCCAACTATACAATCTATCTCTGCTCAGTCTTTACATAGCAGAATTAATTTTGCGATTCATATTACCTATGAAGAGATTTCAAGTTGTTAAATATTAAACTCATCTATTATTCATTTAAAAGTATGTTATAAGATGAATATCTACAGGTAAGATTTTTTTGTATTTTAGACTAAGTTCCCACATTCCATAGAATTGAACGGAATAGCACTTAGTATTTCCACTACCAATATTTATTTTTTCAATTTTTAAAGACTTAATATAACCATATAAAATCCCCAAACCTTTATGTTATGTATAAAGTAATAGCATATTCATATTCGATATCCTTAATCAGTTTACTAACGCTAATAAATGCTGCTCCTCTTTCAGCACAAACTATGATAAGTAAAACTGATGAAAAGAAAAAAACTAGAGAAATTATAAATTATCATCACAAACTTGAAAATGTGAATATAGTTCAAGATAATAATACGGGAATAGTAGATGTAAGTGGTAATCTAAAAATGACTTATATATTAGCCACATGGTACGAATGGGAAGAAACGTGGAAAAAAGGTAAAAGAACCTGGACTATAGAAAAAAAATCTAGAGAAGAGCGTACACGTCCTTATTGTGACATAGAAGCAGATCATTATGTATTTCATGATGAATGGGATAATCAAACACTTAAACGTCAAGATAAATTTTCTTTAAGTTCAAATGGTGATTTTAGAATTACGATGCAGTCAAAACAATATCAAGTACCGCATAATGTGAACAGAAAATTTGAAAGTGTAGAATTTCACTACCGTAAGGTGATATTAAAGGTTAACATAAATTATCCTCATTCTGCATTTACCTCGACATTTGATGAGAGAATTCCAATTGAGAATCGTGCGATACGTGTGTATTATACCGATATAAAAAAGGAAGAAATTAAAAAACATATAGAACAAAACATCATTAGAGATGAAATAATCCTTATGAAATTTCGTGTAAAGGATTTCGATTCACGAACAAACGTTACCGCTAATATAACGCTAACATGCCTTTCCCCTGAAACTTACATCGATAATAAATTAAAAAATGAATTTGGAAAGGATTATTTAGTTAAAGAAGCTAAAAAACAACTAATGGATAATTATGACAATATGTTTTTTGCGGGTCCTGAAAGAAACCGTAAAGGAGATTATATATATTTTTATTTAACAAATGGAGCTAAATATAGAATCGAGACCATCAATTCTAATTATCAATATTTCTCAACAGACTTTATTGCAAATCCATTAAAATCTGAAAAAACAGTACTAATTGTTGAAAAGGGAGTAAACCTTAATATAAATAGAACTGCGAAGGGAAAACTTATTGATAATTAATTTTTTATCTACATTAAGTAATAGAGATTTGATATAGGAATATTAATTATAGATTAGACCAAGAATCAACAATCAACAAATTCTATTAGATTATTCTTCAAAAAGTTGTTCCATTCGAACCAATCAGAATGAATTGAGAATAATTCTTAAGCCCTTGGTGAAGTGCTGTGGGCCTTTTTCGCTTCCTTAGATTACTTCCAGGGGATATACTTCTCTGCGATTTTGCCTAGTAGTTTTTCATGTTTGTATATGCCCCTTTATGTAGGGAGAGGAAAATATCAGAGTCTGACCATCATCTTAACTCTTCGGCACCCTTATTGCGGCATTGCGACTTAAATTTTTATAATAAACTCGAAAAACAAGCATAGCTGATCAGGGAAGCTTACAATAGCATTTTTTACAGCTTCCTTTAATAATAAAAGAATCATTATCAGTGAATTCTTTTCCACAGATACTACATTTCATCACTTTAACTAGTTTTGATTTAAAGACTTTATTAGGAACGTACTATGCCAATTTCTAAAAAATTTGTACTCAGAATTCAGATCGGGAAATTATAATAAATTTAGGGGAAAGTTTGAACATTTTCACATTGTTAGTTAGAGGATTCTTTAATTAAACATTTTAAAAAATTAAATATTTACATCTTCCTATTCGCATAAATGAATTATCAAAATAATTAAGTGAGGTGATTTATGGCAATCCTTTACTTATGTTATGATTGTTTATGGCCTATTTGGTTCCCTTATGGTCAAAAAATGCATATAGGCACTGGATGGTATTGTTGGGAAAAAATCCAACAAACTGGAAGATCTAATAGGATTATTAAATTCAAATTTAATACTCCTAGGGATAAGCTTAATAAATTATTTAAAGATGCTGTAGATATTTATATTAGTGTAAAGAACAATCCAGATAAGAGCAAAGTTATTAAATACCTTAATAAACAAATAAGATATAATAGGGGTGACGTTATACAAAAATTTCTCACTTATCTTACTTACAATAATGACAGAGATTTAGATTCAGATTTGTGTACATTTTTCAGATCACGTAATTGGGAAAATTTTATAGATAGACAGTTTAATAATAACAAATAATTATTGTGTCTTATTCATTTTACAGTCAAGTAAAATAGCTTTATAACCAGCAAATAAACCGGACGCCGAAATGCGTTCGGCATTTGTGTTGTTATCAAGTTTAGTAAGATAATTAAACATTGCTATTTGGCAGTGAAGTAATAAATTGAATATCCCCCAATAAACCGGACGGCAAGTTAAGCTACTAAAAAAGTAGTAATTTGCCATGATGATGGAAAAACGTTTTCGTCACGACCGAGATTTGAGTAATTGGATGGATGAACGCCGTGAAAAATCTATCAATATAATCAATTCTATTTTGAAAGAAATCAATCATCCGCCATTGCAGACGATGGAAAATTCAAGAGGCAAGTGCAACTTTTGAATCAAAACTATTTAAAAAAATACTTCCTGGTGATTTAAAGTTAAGCTTTTTCCTTGGCCTGCTGTTTAGTTTCATTGTTATAACTCTGATTTGTTGATCATTAACGTCATTAAAATCTGTTTTCTTTGGGATATATTGCCGGATCAGTCTATTCGAATACTCATTCAACCCTCTTTCCCATGAAGAATATGGATGCGCAAAATAAAATTCTGCATCAAGTTTCTGGGCAATGTATTTATGCATAGCAAATTCAAGTCCATTATCGGCAGTGATAGAAAGCACCAGGTCTTTAAAAGGAGCCATTAATCTAACTACTGCTTTGGCAAGCTCCAGGGCATTTTTCCCTTCCAGTCTTGCAATCAATACAAAAGCAGTTGCTCTTTCTGCGATAGTAACAATCGCTCCTTTATTGTCTTTTCCAATAATCGTGTCAATTTCCCAGTCACCAACTCTCTCTTTGTTATTAATGCAATCGGGACGCTGATCAATGGATACTTTGTCTTTGATTATGCCTCTTTTCTTTTTACCGCTGCCATAGCGTTTTCGGTACTTCTTAGAAGCTACGCGCAGATGTTTATACAACTTGCCACCTTCAGCTTTATCCTGATAAATGAACTGGTAGATACGCTCATGGCTGACCATAGGGATATCATTCTGCTTACAATAGCCTGCTATCTGTTCAGGGGACCATTGTTCGTTGGATAGCTTATCTATGATGAACCGTTCCATTGCAGGGTTAAATTTGCGGTTATGAGTAAACCTCTCCTTTTTTTCTTCAGATATCTCATGAGCTGAACGGGCATTATAGCAGCCTCTTTTGCTACTGTTATGTTTTAATTCCCGATAGATGGTTGATTTGTTTACATTAAGCTGATCTGCAATATCCGGAGCCTTATGTCCGGCCTTGTGTAATGCTTCAATTTTGTACCTTTGTTCCATTGTGAGATGGCAATAACTCTTCTTTGTCATTTTGCAACGATTGAAATTTTTAGCACTTCAAAGATAAGCGAGCTAGCTCGCTTATCTTTGATCTTTAATCGTCGCACTTACTAATTGAATTTTCGGATGGATAGGTGGTAAATATATTTTAATTTTGGGCTAACAATTGGCTTGAGCTGACAAAAACCGCCAGGCTTTAATTGAAGTTCAGCGGTGAAATTATTGTTAATATACTTTGAATCAATTTTGGTGTATGCGGTTTTGGCAACTCAGCCAGGTCGTTGGCTGAACAAGAGAATGGAGGAACCACATGTCGAAGAAATGGGAAGAACTGACCGACGAGTTTGACGCCGTATCAGACGACGGGCAGCAGTTCCGCATGCTCGTGTACACGACCATGATCGACGCCAGCTCAGCGTCCAATCCAAACGCTGCACCACTTGAGGGATTCAAGCGCATCTGTACGTCCGACGGGCAGAACTGCAACCGGATTGACGATGACACATTCGAGATCGTCGGGCTCAGTCTCCAAGTCAAGCGAGTCTGATGCGCAGATCAACAGAGCAGCAAATAAAGACCTGCACACGACTCTAAAAGACCGCTGCTAAGCTCTGGCCTTTCGGAACGCGTGAGGTCTGACGTTAGCCGTAGTAACAAGATGAAGTCATGTCTATGAATCACTGTTTTGTTGACGAGAGCATTTACGACACTCTCGGTATTGTTGTCACGGCATTCGTATTTTCAGATTCTTGTTTTGAGTCATTAGTAACAGCTGCGCTATCGGAATCTGGCATAGATACTCCTCGGGAAGAATACAAAAGCTACGCTAGGATGGACACCGATCAGAGGATGCCCATCGCCCGAGAAAGAATTCTTAACCTTGCGGGGTCGAAATCTAAAATTGCCGTTTTTTTTGGTCCATTTAGCCGGCCACGTTTAGGGCGACAGGTGTTGCAAGCTGTACAATCCGTTTTGCTTAAAAATGCAATCGATCCATCTGCATTGTCGGTTTATTTCGACCAGGAAATATTTTCGTCTCAAAATGAAGCAGAGCGTCTTCAGGCTTTGTTCCATTACTTGTCAGGTTGTCGAATTTATGCCGTTGAGGATTCACGCACACGAGTTGGGATACAAGTGGCTGATGCTGTAGCCCATAGTTTTGGACAAATCATAAAGGCTGAATTAACAGGAAAAGATAAAATTATCGAAATCGGTGGCCCTAATACAGGGTTTTCAGAAGGTACTACCGCACCTTTAGGTTGGTCGCTGTTAATGTCACTTCGTTATTCTTTGCTAACACGTCCAATAATATACAACGGTGAATTGTACGCACCTGAATGTGATCCAGTAATTATAGATCCTATGAATGATGATCCTATCGATTTTGGACAACACCCAATTCTATTAGGGTGGGGGGTTCAGGTTGCCCCAGAAGCTGAAGCTGAGCTTCGGCAAGCAGTAGAGCCTGTACTGGGTCGCATTTGGTTAGGCTGTATTCATTAACGGCTAACAAATCGCTTAACTCGGACGGCTAACACCGGGGCAGTTGTTACGAATGTGCAGTTAACCAAATTTTGGGTTTTCCGGAAGGCATTGGCATAAATCCGCCGCCGGTTAGCTCCATCGTTAAGCGTATATATGGGTACTTATTATGTCTGAACTAAGTTGAAAATAAAAGCTCACTTTTACAAGTTACCGGGAAATACTTGCGATCGATGTGTAAGCTTCCTGGATCTTCGGCCTGTTAAATTGGAGGAATACTTTAATTTTAACTTTTCAATTATCATGAAGAAGAAATCGAGAAGATATATTACTACATTGGCTCGGGAAGCTACTTTCTCCAATTACCAAATAAGTGGGCGTTATTAAATTATTTATTTTCATAATTTCAGTTAAGAAGGAAAGATGATTTACACTGGATTCATCGCTGTTTGGGGAATAGTACATATAATTTAGTCCTGTATCACTGGACCTGTGAATCACCATTCCTCCTACCAAGCTTTTCCCGCAACTGGTTCATATCCCTGCCGACCTTCTTATCGAGGACCTTGGCATAGATCTGTGTCGTTTT
>SDBS01004153.1_pt1 | contig 14197 bp, 13 predicted proteins | sample 2277091 | NCBI WGS metagenome assembly SDBS01 (sample SAMN10404972, study PRJNA504765) | marine sediment metagenome | isolation source: marine sediment core GS10_PC15, 163 cmbsf | place: Arctic Ocean: Southern Knipovich Ridge | collected 2010
ATAAATATAGTTATACTTATCCTCCTTCCTGGCAAAGTAGACATGGGGCATTTTGCGCCGGATCTCCTCATAGCTCATACACTCACAGACCCCGCTGTTGATTTCGTTGAACTCTTTCAGGGGTATCATGACGCAATCTTTTTGTAGACGCTTAATGGGAAAAGCCGTTTGTACTGTGCGCTTTGTTTTGCTTGTAAAGATTACGGGCACCTTTTTGTTTTTAAAAGATTGTGCCAGGGTCTCAGCCTGGATCTTCCCATCCCTGGTAAGTCCAGAATTTCCGCCGATCCTGTTTTGGAGGTTAAAGTAGGTTTCCCCGTGTCTTATAAGAAAGAGGTTTTTAACGGTGTCAGTAACCAGAAAATCCCTGATCCGGTCATAATAGGGGATGTCGTCTGAAATCTCTTCATCTGAGATCTTGTTGTATAGAGAATCCAATTTAATAAAATTTGTTTCCTTCTCAACGGGGGTGTAAATGGCCTGATAGTAATTGATGCGCTGCTTGAAGCTCTCTATAGCAGCCCCCCTTCCTAAGTGGCTGAACTCAGGATGAGCAACCTTCCTATCTATGCTCGCCTTAAGTATCTCTTCGTCATCGTTAATACATTCGATAAAGAGAATGGCGTGGTCAGTAAGGAGCTCGGTTATTATTTTTCTTCTCTTAAGACTGGCATTTGTAGCATCCAAGATGGCTACATTCCCGGCTCTTTTCAGGTAGTCTGTGGCGCGTCTGACATTAATCAGGGCGATCTTTTCTCTGAGTTCTACTCCGTCCCTGTTGTTGGGGTCGTAGAATTCAGGATAGGATGTGTCCTCCGGACTGAGTTTTCTCCTCAAATCGCCGTTGTTAAAAATCCGGGTCTTTATGTCGTTTTTGACCAGGTTTTCTTTGAGCTTGCTCGCAATGGTAGATTTTCCCCTGGCAGGGAGACCGACCATAACGATGTAGAGTTTAGAGTTGTCCATATTTTTAGTCCAGCATCCAGTATCCAGCAGTGAAGGCGCAAGGCGTTAGGCATAAGGAACTCAACGAGCATCCAGCATCCAGTATCCCTGCTAAAATCGGGATCTTCGACCAGTATCGATTAGCCATACCTCAAAAGCCTCTTGCATTATGGCATCGTGAGTAATAATAATCTTGAACTTTTTCGTAAAGCATTTATAATTAGAAAACTATATCTAATCAAGAGAATATCTTGCGCAGGCGGGCGCAAACGATGAGACCTTTGCAAAATGCTCAATTTCGAAGTCTGCGCTTATCTGGTCAAGATCAAGGAAGGCGACGATTTCAACCACAGGAATATCTTGAATATTTCGAGGATTGAAATTTGAGACTGACGCAGAGATTGGGCAAAAGGGGGCGTTTTGCAAAGGTCTCAATGACAGGAGGAAAAAATGGCACAGGCTTCCGTTACAAGATCTCGGACTGACGTATTGGTTAATGACTTTGTAAGAAGTGTTTACAATTGGATGGCGGTTGGGCTTTGCCTGACAGGGTTCGTCGCATTCTATGTTTCTAATAATGAAACGTTATTGCGTCTCATATTCGGTAACCCAATTATCTTTTTTGTCCTAATTTTAGCTGAATTGGGCATGGTATTTGCCATTGTAGGGATGGTTAACAAAATGAGCGCAGGTACGGCCACATCCCTCTTTGTGATTTATTCGGCCCTGAATGGGGTTACTCTTTCTTTTATATTTTTGGCCTATACACGGACCTCCATTGTCAGCACCTTCTTTATCTGCGCAGGGACCTTCATAGCGTGCAGTATCTATGGCTGGACCACGAAACGGGATCTGACTTCCATTGGCGGGTTCCTCATGATGGGTTTGATTGGCATTATTATTGCCTCTCTGGTAAATATGTTTATGAGGAGCAGCGCCATGAGTATGATAATCAGCTATATCGGGGTCATAGTCTTCGTGGGTTTAACCGCTTACGATACCCAGAAGCTCAAGAACATGGCGCTTACTCAGCCAGCGGGTGTGGATGGCGCTGTAGTAAGAAAGGGAGCCATTTTAGGGGCGCTATCTCTATATCTCGATTTCATCAATCTGTTCCTGATGCTTTTGAGGATATTCGGCACAGCGCGTGATTAGAGGAGAACACCTCTTGCAATTTGAAGCCGTAACCCGATCCCCCTGATGGAACCTGAGTCCTGTCAGGGGGATTTTGTTTTGGGGATTGATAAAATGGGGGAGCCATCTTATTTAAAGCTTTATAGAGATGGGGAGCTTGAGGCCCGGATTGAAAAGGGATCGGCTTTAATGGAGTCCTGCCATCTTTGTCCCCGCGAATGTGGCGTGAACCGGTTGGACGGGGAGACGGGCTATTGCCGCACCGGGAAGAGGGCAAGGGTTGCCAGCTACAACGCCCATTTTGGTGAAGAGGCCCCCCTGGTGGGGAACCGTGGCTCCGGGACTATATTTTTTAGTTCCTGCAATCTCCTTTGCAGCTTTTGCCAGAACTATGATATCAGTCACGTGAATGAAGGGGTGGAGGTGGGGCCTGCCCGGATTGCTGCTATGATGATCGAGTTGATGGAGAAAGGTTGTCATAATATTAATTTTGTTACTCCGACACATACGGTTGTGCAGATCTTAGAGGCCCTTATCCCCGCCATTGAACAGGGCCTGGATGTACCGTTAGTCTATAATTCGGGTGGGTATGAAAGCGTAGAGACCTTAGCCCTATTAGACGGGATTTTTGACATCTATATGCCTGATTTCAAATTCTGGGAGGATGGATGGGCAGAACGGTTTTGCAAGGCGCCTGATTACAGAGAACGGGCTAAGGCGGCCATAAAAGAGATGCATCACCAGGTAGGCGATCTTTTGGTTGACGGTGAAGGGATTGCAGTTCAGGGGTTGCTCATAAGGCATCTCGTTATGCCGAATGATGTGGCTGGAACTGATAGGGTTATGGATTTCTTGGCGAATGAGATATCGTTAGATACATACGTCAACGTGATGGATCAGTACAGGCCCTGCGGCGATGCTGATGCAGATGATCTGATCAACCGGCGGCTCAGGCCAGAGGAGTTCAGGGCGGCCTTGGGTGCAGCGAGAGATGCCGGGCTGAGCCGTCTTGATTCGAGGGAACGGCCTACTATTATCTTCGGGTTTTAATGGAGAGGGAAACGACATTTATTATCGGAGATATACACGGGTGCCTTGATATGCTGAAGAGGCTCCTCGACAAGATCCCATGGCGACCGGGGCAAGATGCGCTTATTTTTATCGGTGACTGTATTGACAGGGGGAGTAATTCCAAGGGGGTGGTTGAGTGCATTCTTGAGCTTATCCGGGATTACCCACATGTGAGTTGCCTGTTAGGTAACCACGAGGCGATGCTGCTCGATTATCTCTCCGGCAAGGAGCAGGATCTCTATCTTGCCAACAGGGGATTAACAACACTGAAAAGCTATTTGGCAGAAAAGCCGGAAGGGGAGGGGCCTCTGGTCCCCCCCGATCACATCTCTTTTTACCGTTCACTCAGGCCATTTATGGAACTCCGGGATTATTATCTGGTTCATGCCGGTTTCAGGCCTGGAGTAGATTTAGAATGCCAGACGCAGGAGGACATGACGTGGATTCGGGAGCCTTTCCTTTCATCGGGCTATAATTTTGGGAAAAAGGTTGTCTTCGGTCACACCCCTTTTTCTAAACCCCTTGTAATGGACAACAAAATTGGTTTGGACACAGGGGCCGTGTATGGGAACAGGCTCACATGCATCGAACTGCCAGAAGAGCGCTTCTATTTCGTGAACAGCAAATGATCCCGCGGTTCGCGGGACCCCAGAGATCTTAAAAAGTGCCTAAAGTTGATGTTTGTTTTTCATTCGATGTTGGACGTTCGATGTTCGAAGTTCATCTTTTGCCACCCTTACCACTTATAAATTTCTCAGCCAGTTCTACGTCCTCCTTGCTTCCGATATAGAGCGGTACCCTCTGATGGAGTTCCTTTGGTTCTATCTCAAGGATCGGACCGTTGCCATCACTGGCGTATCCCCCTGCTTCCCTTACAACCAGCGCCAGGGGATTGGCTTCCACCATCAGTCGCAGCTTTCCTGACGGCTTTTTTGGGTCTTTGTTGTCCGCGGGATACATGAAGATGCCCCCCTTGAGGAGGTTGCGGTGGAAATCGGCTACCAGACTTCCAATATACCTGGATGTGCAGGGCCGGCCGCTCTTCTTGTCCGTTGCCTTGAAATAGTCCACAAGGGCGAGGGTCTTTTCATCCCAGTAGTCGTGGTTTCCCTCATTGACGCTGTAGATCTTTCCTCTTTCAGGGATGCGGATGTTTTCGTGAGATAGGAGGAATTCCCCGACGCTCGGGTAGAGGGTAAACCCGTGCACACCTGTTCCATCTCCTGTGGTGTAGACCATCATGGTGCTTGAGCCGTAAATGAAATATCCTGCTGCTACCTGGTTCAGGCCCGGCTGCAGGACGTCCCCCATGAGGAGATCAATATCGGTCTCGGCGCTCTTCTTCTTGTAAATCCCGAAGATGGTGCCGATGCTCACATTGACGTCGATGTTTGAAGAGCCGTCAAGGGGATCAAAGACGATGATATAATTCCCTTTAGGATACTTAGAAGGGATATCAATCAGGTCTGCATTCTCTTCAGAGCCCATACAGCAAAGTTGACCTATATGCTGCATACGCTCGATGATGATCTGGTTGGAAAATACGTCAAGTTTTTGAACCTGTTCATCCTGTATATTGATGCTACCTGTGGAGCCTAAGATGTCCGCAAGGCCTGCCTTGTTTACTTCCCTGGAAATAACCTTTGCCGCAACGATTAATTCGTACAGCAAGGTGGTAAAACCGCCTGTTGCCTCAGGGTTCTGCCGTTGCTGGTTCAGGATATGTTGTGTAATTGTGATGCCAACGCCTCGTTTTGCCATCTTTGATCCTCCTTGTAACGCAGTATCACGCAAAGCCGCAAAGCTCGCAAAGGAAAACATTTACCCGGTTAGGGAACCCTGACAGGGGTGATGAATTATTTGTTCAAAAACTTGGCGTCTTTACGCCTTTGCGTGATACCTTATTTTAATTCAATTCCGGCTAATATTTCATAAGGGAATCCCAGAACTCAGGGTCGTCGTCTTTCCAGTTTGGGCCAAACCTCCTGTCACAAAAGCCGCTCAGCCTTTCGTACCATTTGACAAATATGTTTTTCTTTTCATCTATGGCCTCAAGGATGTCTGCCAAGAATACGTCTACCTTGCCGATTTCATCCTTGGGCACATAATAGGATGCCCCTTTTTTAAATGATTTTTTAAGGTTCTCCTGTGATAGGGCGTGGGCGGTAAGCATAAGGGCAGGGATTCCCCTCGTATTTGCAATCTCCAACAGGTCATATCCTCGAACGCCCATGATGTCGAGGACTGCCGCGTTATAATAGTGGGATTCAAGGAGTTTTTTCCCCTCTTCAAAGGTTGATGCCCTGTCGATTTTGCATACCTCCAGAAGTTCAGTCAGAAACTCGAGGATGTCCTCCTCATCGTCAACGATCAAGATTCTTTTCCCGCTAAGGATTTTCTCAGGGTCCATGTTTATCCTCCTTGGATTTGAAACGATTCAGAAACACAGATTCGTTCAGATTGCGCTTTTTTTGTATTCGAGCCTGTATATCTCCGCCAATGTCAGAAATATAGTCATAATTAATGGACCGTAAATGATCCCTAATAGACCGAATAGTTTTAACCCCCCTAAAATGCCGATGAAAACAAGGAGTGAATTCATCTGCATGCCCTTGCCGATCAGCTTGGGCTTGACCAAATACTCAACAATGGAACTGTAAGAGAGGTTGTAAATCAGATAGCCTAACGCGAGCCCCGTATTCCCTGTTAGCATAATAATGACAGTGGCCGGGACAAAGACTGCGGTAGCGCCCACGATGGGCACGAATGCCATAAAGGTGATAACCGTACCCCATAGAAAGGGGGAGCCCAACCCAAAAAAGAAAAAGCCAAAGCCCCCAAATATCCCCTGGATGATCCCTGACATGCCATTGCCGACAATGATGGCGCTCCCCATCTCCTGGAACTTGCTGACCACCTTTTCAAGCTGTTCCTTAGGGACCGGCATCAATTGGACAAGATACTCCTTGAGCCGGGGGCCATCCCGAAAAAGATAAAAAATGGTCATCATCATCAAGAAGAAGTGGATCAGGAAGCTTAGGAGGTTAGAGGCTATTGATTTGATCTGGCTATAAAGAAACAGACCCACTTTCTTCCCTATTGAGCTGGCTAATTCCTCAACTGTCTCAGGGGTTATGGTAAGGCCTGTCATTTTGCCGAGTTTTTTGAAGCGTTCAGCCCAGACAGGATCATTTTCTATAATATCCTGGATCTGCTTCAGGGAGACTTCGTTGCTGCTCCGTTGGTAGAGGTCGAAGGCCTCATTAGATAGGGTCCCGATAAACCATCCTACTGGAATGACCAATATTATTAGTATAAACAAGGTTACGCTTAGGGATGCCAATAATTCCCGCTCCCGCAACACCCTTTTGACCCAGGAATATAAGGGGTAAAAAACGCTCGCCAAGAGAAGCGCCAACACAATGGCTGACACATAGGTCCAGAAAAGTCTCAGGAGGAGGAGCAGAGAGCAGATAAAAAAAATGAGGAAGAGTGTGGCACCATGCTGTTTTTCCATGATAAGTCCCCTTGAAGCGGTACTATAGCCAGAGATCAGTGGATAGTCAAAAAAAAAGCGAGGAGAAGACCTCCCTGGCATGTGGTCTTATCTTGGTCGCTTTTCGATCCTGACCCCTTTCCTGACTTGTTCTTCATTGATGGTGAACAAGGCGTCGAGCAGGGCTATCTGGAAGGTTCCGGGGCCCTTGGAATGGGCCGCTCCCTTTTCTCCTGCCAGACCGAAGTATGCCAATGCGGTCGCGGTGGCACTGACAGGATCGTTATCTACGGAGAGAAATGCTCCGATCAGGGTGGTGGCCGTGCAGCCGGTCCCTGTTACAAAACCCATAAGTTCGTGTCCGTTCAAAACCTTGTAGATACGCTCCCCATCAGTTATCAGATCTATTGGTCCGGTGATTGCGAGTGTGGTGTTAAGTTCTTTAGCAAGCATGAGCGCTGCATCAGCCGCTTCTTCCACACCATGAATAGAGTCCACCCCTTTAGTACGGGACCCCTCTTGAGCCAGGGAGAGGACTTCAGAAGCGTTTCCACGAATCACGGTTACAGAAAGCTCATTAATGAGGCGTTTGGCTGATTCGGTGCGGAGTTTGGTCGCTCCTGATCCCACAGGGTCAAGGACGATAGGGATATTCAGCTCATTGGCTTTTTTTCCAGCAATCAGCATGGAGTCAACCCAGGGAAGGGTAAGGGTTCCTATGTTTAGCACTAAGGCCCCGGCGAATGATACCATCTCTTCCACTTCCTCTGGTGCGTGGGCCATTACGGGCGAAGCGCCGCAGGCCAAGAGGGCATTTGCCGTGTAGTTCATGACTACAAAATTAGTGATGTTATGGATCAACGGCTTTTTTGTGCGCAGGGCCTTGAGATTTTTGGATGCTTTTTGCGCTAATTGCTGGTCAGACATATTTTCCTCCTCATTTTGCAAAATGGTCCCAACCAGAAGGGGTCATATCACGGGGAATGCCGTCATGTGATATCAGTTTGATTCCATCGGCTGTCTCGGTGATTGTCCCGATCTCTGTAACAGGGATATGACTCAATGAAGTAATCAGGGAGCAGATCCCGTCCACATGTTCAGGGGGACAGGTAATGATAAGTTCATAGTCATCGCTATCCTGGAGAACGAAGTCCAGCGGTTCTTGTTTCATCTGTTCAGCAGCTTCCCGTAATGCACTGCTGATCGGCAGGTTTTCCTGAATTAGCCGGGCGCCGACCCCGCTCTCATCACAGATATGGCCCAGATCCCCTAAGAGCCCGTCGCTGGTATCGATCATCGCGGTTGCCAGGCCGGCCCCTGCAACTGCCTCTCCCTCGCGCGCTCGATGGGATGGCGTATTATAGGCCTGCACCAGGGGGTGGGCTCTCACGTCATCATCAGGTATGGCCTTAAGCAATATCTGTAATCCGGCGGCTGCTTGGCCAGGATACCCGGTTACCAGGATTGTATTCCCTGGTTTTGCCGTGGAGCGGCGGACCGATTTGCCCGACTCTATTTCTCCAATCAAGGTGATGTCGATAAAATTGGCGCCCTCAGACTTGGTGAGGTTGCCGCCAATAATGGCGGCATCAAATGGGTTTAGCTCCGCAATAAATCCGCGGTACATGGCTTCCACGTCTTTTACCGGTGTATCCGCCCTCAATCCTAAGGACACGAGTGCATAGAGGGTGTGTCCACCCATGGCGCCGATGTCGCTGATGTTCAGGTCCATGGCGCGTCGCCCCAAATCGATGGGAGAAATAAACCGGGGCAGGTAGTGCCGTCCCTCTACAATAGCATCACATGTAACTAAGAGTTCGTACCCGGGGCGGCTTACAAAAGAGGCGCAATCGTCTCCTATGCCCAAGGTCTTTTCAGGGAGTCGAGCGCCTTCTTCCCTGAGGAGTTTGTCAATCCTGTCAATCAGGCCGAATTCTCCGATATCAGCCAAGGTCTCAGGCATGTCTCCCCCCGGATTTTCCTGAACGGATGGCCTCATAAAGCCCTTTAGTTGCCTGCCGAGGGTCCTCTCTACAGCAAACCGCCGAAATTACGGCGATACCGTGCGCGCCTGCCTTCATAACCTCCGGTGTGTTTCCTTCATCTATCCCGCCGATGGCAATGATCGGGAGGGGGATGGTCTCAACTATCTCTCTCAGGATATCAATTCCGCTCACAGGGCCTGCATCGTCTTTGGAGCCGGTAGGGTAGACAGGCCCGAATCCCACGTAATCGGCGCCGTCAGAGAGGCATTTTTTGGCCTCCTCCATGGTGGCTGCCGAACCTCCGATAATCCGGTTATCCCCGAGTAGTTTCCGCGCCAAAGGGATGGGGAAATCATCCTGTCCCAAGTGTACACCGTCTGCCTCAGAAGCGATTGCAATGTCTATGCGGTCATTTACAATGAATATGACGTTTTTTTCATTACAGAGGCTCTTCATCTCTGTGGCAACCTGAATCATCTCACGGGTAGTGCCCAGCTTGTGACGGAACTGTATCGTATCCGCTCCTCCGGCAATCGCCTGCTCGGTAAGCTCGATGTGGGAGAAGCGAGACTGCAACAGGGTATCCGTCAAAATATGCAATTTTCCGATTTTCCCTTCCCTCATGGCCCCTCTTCACGCGTTTAATCTATGGCTCGCCCAAGAATAACTTCCCATTTTCGCATCCCATCTTCATGTCATCTTCGCCCGATCCTCATTCGCAAAATCCTCGAAGTAGTCGTACTATTCCTGTGGTTTTACGAAATCGGATCGAGCAAATCTAACACGAATCTGAGCGCCAATTCTGTCAGGTTATTCTTGGGCGAGCCCTAAGAGATCATATATCAGAATGGTTTATATCCTTAAATTAGTGCTTGACAGAAAATCCTGTTCAGTCACGATTTTGGATTTAGAAACTCGCACAAATTAGGACGAAATAGTTATTTCGTTCAGGCACCAATTAAAAACTTAGACATATTTCTAAGTTACTTAAACGGCATCTTCGTCTCTACCAGTTTATATCCGGCCGGTATCTTAAACAGCTCTTTACTTAGAGACTTTTTCTCAATTTTCTCCAAGAGAGTTATGGTTTTTATGCCCATCATATTGGTTACCGTTTCGATCGGAAAACCTTCTTTTCCGGTAAAACCACCCATTTGCATCTGTTTAAACTCTGGGTGTTTCTTCAACATCTTTTCATTAAGCGCCTCAAATTCCTTGTACCCTTTTACATCCTTAGACATCCAATATTCACTCTCGGAGCCCATTATTGTAACAATGTACTTTCTGCACCGGTATCCGGCAATCTTTTTCGTTTCGTTTGTACGTGTTATTTTGCTATCCTCAGCCATCTTTCTTGCCATTTCTCCCATTTGGCCTTTCATCATAGATGTCATGTCGATTTTTGTATAAGTCTTATTTTTAGGATTAAGTTGATATATTGTCATGGACTCAAAATCCATGATCGTGATCCCTTGTTTTGTCTCAGTCCGGGAGGCATAAGGGGTGAGATAGTGTTTTTGGGTATTTGTCTCGCTTTTGAACTGAGCAAGCATTTGATCCCGTATTTCCTTAGGCAGGTTCTCGGGTAAGCCCTTAGGCACACCACCCGTTTTCACCACTGATACCCAGTAAAGGTCAGCGTAAGCCATAGGCAAAAGCGTGAAGAAAAAAATCAACGCCAGCGGCAAACACAGCATGAATTTCCTATTTTTCATTTTATTTCTCCTTTTGATGCTTATGATTTCTTCATGATCTTCGTAATGAACAAATTTCTGCGCATTTTGAGCACGGATTTATTCATAAGGTGCCAAATCGATGCAAAAACGGCCTTTTACATGGTCGTCAATTCGCCAATATATGCGTAGTCGCTAAGAACCGTGTATATTTGCAGCACCACCTTTATCGTCAGATATCTCCACTCAGTGGATCTTATTAACACGATCGAAGGCGAAAATCAATCAGTGGTAACCACCTTTTAGCCTCGAAGAGGAATCTGCCGGTGCTACCTATGATTTCTCTTTAAGCTTTTTTTGTTCATTAGTTACTATTATTCTGCTAACCTCAAACTGTTAGATAGTGCCTGAACGAAATGACTTCCCTGTTTCATAATCTTAATCATAATCGTAATCTTACTCAAAACGATTATGATTAAGATTACGATTATGATTATGAATCCAAAAACAAATTTCAAACGTGGCAGTTACTTCGTCCTAATTTGTGTGGGTTTTGAAATCCAAAATCGTGGCTGAACAGGATTTTCGGTCAAACACTATATAAGTTATTGTGAAAGCCCTACTGCGCATAATACAAATTTTAGGAAATTCAAACTAGTGCCCATCCATAAATGGCTATTTTCCGCAATCTCTGCGTCAGATTCGGATTTTAATCCTCGAAATACTTCAATGTATTCCTGTGGTTAAAATCCTTATCTTTCTTGACCTTGCGAAAACTATCTCATTTCTGGATGGACACAAACTAAGAACATGAAGCCACCGAGCCCCGAAAGCCCCTCATTTTTTTCACAATTAAGCCCGATTCTTTTCTTGACAACGATTTTCTTCCTCAACTTCATAGGAAGAATCGTTTTTGCTCCTTTGATGCCGAGTATTGAGAATGACTTAGGTCTGGATCACACCGAGGCCGGGTCAATGTTTTTGTTGATCTCTTTGGGCTATTTCATCTCGCTTCTAAGCTCAGGGTTCCTCTCCAGCCGCCTCACCCACAGGAGAACCATTATTGTTTCTGCCCTGTCCGTTGGGATGGTCCTTATCTGTACCTCCTTCAGCAACAGCCTCTGGTCAGTCCGTCTAAGTTTGCTCTTCCTTGGATTGGCGGCAGGCATCTATCTCCCATCAGGCATTACTACCCTTACTTCCTTGATCAGTGTTAAGCACTGGGGCAAAGCGTTTGCGATCCATGAACTGGCCCCGAATTTGGGTTTTGTTTTCGCCCCATTGCTGTCAGAGCTGTTTATGGTCTGGTTTTCATGGCGAGTCGTTATCCTTTTCTTGGGCACGGGCTCTATACTTGTCGGGATAGCCTTTGCCTTTTTCGGAAGGGGAGGGGAGTTTCTTGGAGAGGCCCCCAATTTTAGATCTCTTAAAACCCTTTTCGCAGAACCCGCCTTTTGGATAATGACAGTCCTTTTCTCTTTTGGCATCTGTGTTACCTTGGGCATATACACCATGCTCCCCCTCTATCTCGTGACCGAAAAGGGGCTTGACCGGAGCTGGGCCAATACTTTAGTGGCCCTCTCACGGATTTCCGGTGTGTTTATGGCATTCATAGCCGGATGGGTGAGCGATCGCGTTGGACCGAAGCATACCATTAGTGGCGTGTTTCTGATCACTGGGTTGTTGACGATACTCCTTGGTCTTGTTTCAGATACCTGGATCGTAATCCTCGTTTTTCTCCAGCCGGTAATGGCTGCCTGTTTTTTCCCGCCCGGATTTGCAGCGCTCGCTTCCATAGGTCCACCCAATGCCCGGAATATAGCTGTCTCGCTCACAATCCCGGCCGCCTTTATTTTAGGGGGAGGGGCCATTCCCATGGGAATCGGTATGATGGCTGACGCCGGATTCTTTGGCCTGGGGATTACTTTAGCCGGCGGACTGATCCTAACCGGTTCAGTATTCGCACTCTTTCTGAGATCTCCCCGCCAATGAACGTTGGTTTTTGTTCTTGACCCTGAAGCCGTTTTTCTCTATATTTCAACACCGTGTGTTAAGTGCCTAAAGTGCCTAAAGTTTAAAGTGCCTAAAGTTGTGGTACGCCTTCGGCGATACAGTTTTAAACAAAGACAGGTTTGTGTCGGCCGACCATCGATGCGGTGTTTAGAATTGACAGGATTCCTTAACTTTAGGCACTTCAAACTTTAGGCACTTTCACTTTAGTCACTTTAGCTCACTTTAGTTACTCATAACAAAAACTTGGAGGTTATTATGGGGAAAGTAGGAATTATTGGAGTCGGACAGAGCGCCTTTGTGCGTGGGTATCCCGGCTCAATCAGGGAATTGGCCTTTGAAGGGTTCAAAGAGGCTATGCAGGATGCCGGGATTCCAACCAAGGAGATCGACGCATCTATTATCTGCTCGGCCCCGGAATATGATAAGCAGCGTTCACCGGCGGGTGTCTTTGCCGAGTACTTAGGGCTTGTCCCGCAGCCCACGTGCTATTTAGAGAGCCTCTGCTCTTCAAGCAGCATGGGGCTGAGATTTGCCTATTCATTAGTAAAGTCCGGGCTTCATGATGTGGTTGCTGTTATCGGATTTCAAAAAATGTCAGAGATATCTTCCGCAGAATCACAGGAGAGGATGGGGAGGGGCGCGGACATCCAGTGGGAAAGCCCATTTGGCACTATGATGCCGGCCTATTACGCCATGTATGCCAGAGGCCATATGGAACAATACGGCACAACCCTTGAGGATCTGGCGCTGATCAGGGTAAAGGCTGCCACTTATGGCCAGATCAATGAGAAGGCCGTTTACCGCAAGCCGGTCACCTTTGATATGTTTTCTGATCCTGAGAGCCCTATGTCGAATCCGGTTGCAAACCCGCTCAGGGTTGGAGACTGCTGCGCAAACGCGGATGGAAGCTCCTGCATTATTGTTGCCAACGAAGAGAAGGCTAAGGCCTTTTCCAAGAAGCCCGTCTGGATCCTCGGTCTGGGCGCCGCATCTACCACCGTGAACTTGGCAGGCAGAGATCTTTTTTCAGGTTTGACCGTGGCCCAACAGGCAGGGGAAGAGGCCTATAAAATGGCCGGCATTACTGCTAAGGATATCGATGTGGCCGAGGTGCACGACTGCTTTACCATTGCCGAGATGATGGCCTATGAGAACCTCGGGTTTGCAAAGCCTGGAGAGGGGAAAGAATTAATCAAGGCTAAGGAGACCTACAAGGAGGGAAGCATCCCGGTCAATGTGGACGGGGGCCTCCTGTCAAAAGGGCATCCGATCGGAGCCACCGGAGGATCCCAGATCAGGACCGTTGTTCTTCAGTTGAGGGGCGAGGCAGGTGAGATGCAGGTAAAAGACCCTGAGATAGGGCTGGTCCACAATATCGGCGGTGTTGGTCTATACGGAAACGTCAGCATTCTTGGGAGGTAAAACAATGGGTAAGAAAAAGAAAGAGGTGGATGACCGGTTTAAGAGATTTGGAACGGTAAGTTTTACCTCCATTACAAAGATTAATGACTTTATCGATTACTTGGATCAGGGAAAAATAATGGGTACACGCTGCAAGGAGTGCGACCTGTTCTTCTTTCCTCCAAGGGCGGATTGTCACAACTGTTTTTCCAGTGATATGGAATGGGTTGAAGTATCGGGAACAGGAAAGCTAATCACCTACAGCAAACTGGAATTTGCGCCTATAGGCTTTGGAGATGATCTCCCTTATGCTATCGCCCTCCTGGACTACGGGGACTATAAGATGTTTGGCAGGATAGCAGGAGATGTGCCTGAAGATGAGATCCATGCGGGCATGGAGATGACTGCAAGGGTTAACACCCTGCCTAATGGCCAGTTAAACTACGTGTTTCATAAGGCCTAATCCGGCGAAGCCGGAA
>SDBS01004154.1_pt1 | contig 14196 bp, 7 predicted proteins | sample 2277091 | NCBI WGS metagenome assembly SDBS01 (sample SAMN10404972, study PRJNA504765) | marine sediment metagenome | isolation source: marine sediment core GS10_PC15, 163 cmbsf | place: Arctic Ocean: Southern Knipovich Ridge | collected 2010
TCCGGGGAAAAAGATTTAAAGAAATTAATTAATCTTAACTCGGAATTAGGATGTTCTTACGTTTGCGGGCCTTGTTTACCGGAAGATAAGCTTCCCAGCGATGAAGCTGGGTGTATTGCTATGGCCAGATATGCAAACAAAGTTGGTGCGGAGCTTAAAAAAAGTGGTATTCATCTGTACTATCATAATCATTCTCAGGAGTTTGAGAAGGTTAAAGACAAGTACATTTTAGACTGGCTTTATGAGAATACAGACCCTGAGTTGGTGATGGCTGAAATTGATGTAATGTGGGTTCAATATGCAGGTATAGATCCAGCCTCATATATTCGCAAATATCCTGGGCGTTGTCCACTAGTACACATTAAGGATATGGATACAAAAGCTACTCGTTCCTTTACTGAGGTCGGTGAGGGAATTCTTGATTTCAACTCTATCTTTTCTGCATGTGATGAGGTTAGAACTAAGTGGTATATCGTAGAACAGGATGTTTGCAAGCGTCCATCGATAGAAAGTGCACGCATGAGTTTCGAATATTTCAAATCTCGAGGTATGGTATAAATTAGAAAGAATACCCAGAGGTTTATCTTGAGATAATTGTAAGATTGTCTCTCTTAAAGTTAGTCAAGGATTGTTAAAATAGGAGGATCAACTGTGAAGAAAGATAAGATATTGATACTCTATGGGGGAGACTATCATGATTTTGATGCCTGCGGGAAGGTACTTATGGACTATCTCAGCACTACAGGAAAGATGAAGCCTGAGTTAGTTAAAGAAAAGAGCATACTCTCCTCAGATACCCTCAATGACTACGAGGCTATTGTTATCTATACTCAAGGGGGGAGGCTGACAGAAAGAGAGGAAAATGGCTTATTATCCTTTGTTCAAAAAGGCAAGGGAGTTTTGGGAATACACTGTGCTTGTGATTCTTTCAAGGAGAACAAAAGATACATAAAAATGCTTGGTTCAGAATTCATAGGGCATGCCCATCCTTATGAGTTCAATGCATATATAAAGAATAAGACTCACTTTATCAGCCAAAGGTTAAGTGAATTCAAAATCTTCGATGAACTTTACCTTTTAAAAAATGAGCCAGATATCAACATAGTCCTAACTGCTCATTGGCAGGGAAAGATGATACCTATAGTTTATACTAAGTCATATGGGGATGGAAGGGTAGGCTATATAGCCTTAGGACATGATATTAAGGCATTTACAAATTATTCCTTTCAAAAGCTTGCCTTAAGAAGCCTCGAATGGGTTTTAGGCAAGGAGATAGAGGAAAAGGTAATTAATTGTGGCATCATAGGCTATGGGGCAGCTTTCAATATGGGCAAGAGGCATATGAATATGATCAATGCTACCTCCGGTTTTAATGCTGTAGCAGTATGTGATAACGATTCATCCCGCCTTGAGGTTGCTAAAAATGACTTCCCCGGCATAAAAACTCATAAAAGGGTAGATAAGCTTCTTAATAGTAACAATATTGATCTGGTGGTAGTAGTAACTCCTCATAATACCCACGCACCTATTGCCGTTCAGTGCCTTAATAAAGGCAAGCATACTATTGTAGAAAAACCTATGGCTATTACCACTGAAGAAGCTACCTCTATGATAGAGGCTGCCAAAAAGAGAAATGTTATGCTCTCTGTCTTTCACAGTCGCCGATATGATGGAGATTTTCTGACTATAAAAGAGGTTATAGACAAAGGTCTTATAGGAGATGTTTTTCGTATCGAGCTCTATGTAGGAAGTTATGGACACCCTGGCATCTGGTGGAGGTCGGATAAGAACATTTCTGGTGGAGCTTTCCATGATTGGGGAATACACCTCGTGGACTGGGTATTAAATATCATACCAGAAGAAATTGAGTCCATTATGGGATTTACCCAAAAAGTTCAGTGGTGGGATGTAACCAATGAAGATGAGGTGGAGTCTATCATAAAATTTAAGAATGGGACGGTTGCTGATATACAACTTTCCAGTGTCTCTAGCATTTCTAAGCCTCGCTGGCGCATCTTAGGCAGCAAGGGCGGTATATTGGATGAGGGAAAGGGATTCATTGAAATTATCAGGGAAGGCGGAAAAGGAGGAAACTTAGAGTTAAAGTATAAACAGTCAAAATGGGAGAATTATTATATAAATATCGCTGACCATCTTCTTTCAAGTGATCCCCTTGCCATAACCCCGGAGTCTGCCCGCAGGGTCATCTCCGTAATAGAAGCTACAGGTAACTCTGCCTTGAGTGGAAAAATGGAAAAACCAGTGTTTAGATGAGGACTTAAATGATAAGTTAATTGCTATAGAGAATATATTTTGCAGAAAGTATGACATAATTACTTTGCATTGACATTTCGACGCGCAGGTGTTCGACGAGAAAAATTGAAAGTTTCCTTAATTAAGATTTAGTAAGTGCTTCAGAGGGAGTCAAAACAAAATCGACTCTCTCTCTAAAGCTTCCTCCACTGTAACCGCAATGGGTTTTTCCATAAAAATATGCTTGCCCGCTTTAGCGGCAGCTACTCCCAATGAAGGATGAGCCCTTTCTTCTGTCTGGATGAGCACACCATCAATATTATCATCGGCAAAGATTTTTCCTGGCTCCTCGGTAGCATACAGGCCACCAAAATCTTTAAGAAACTTCTCCGCCTTTTCCTTCTTAATATCAGCATAACAGATAACTTCTATCCCGGGGATAAATTTAGAATTAAGCACATGCAAAGCCCCCCTACCACCACAACCAATACAACCAAATTTTAAGGTCTTCATCATACTAGCTCTTGGCAGGTCTTAAGAAAATCCTTATTGGAAATCGAGAAACCAAGTTGGACTTCCACCCCAATTTTTCTCCAAAATTAAGCCATGATACGTAACCATCGAAATGAGACCTTAGGAACATTCAAAGTGAAAAAAGCGACAAATGATACTCCCACAACTTTTGTTTATCCTTATTACAAGAAACTCCCAAAAACCCATACCTGGTGGTGCTTTCATTTAGCACGGATCCCTGACTCTTAATCTATTTTATCTCCCAGATGTCAACTGATTTGACCTTCACATTGCCCTCCTTAGCAAACAGACCAACGCCAAGGTTATCCCTATTCTCGTGATATGTGCGTAGGGTCTTGCAAACCCGATCATTGGCAAAGACCTCAATTATTGATCGGTCCACATAGACCTGTAAGTTTAAACCCTCCTCAGGAGTAATGACAAGTGGAGCACCTACAATTCGTTGTTCTTCGCGATTGTAGGTGATCTTATCAGTCCCTTTAACTATGAGACCAAATTTCCTCGCACGATTGGGTGCAAATCTAACAACAACTTCAATACAGTCACCTTGAATTCCCTCTAAGAAAACTACGCTTTTGTCAGTCCCGTACACTAACTCAAGGTCCCTGAAGTTCCAGTGTTTACCTCGTAGCCCTTCTAATTCCGGCACAGGTTTGATCTCAAGAGTATTATCGGGCAAGAGAGAAAGTATTCGTGGCAGCGCGAGTGCCCCGCTCCATCCTGCTTCAATCTGCTTTTCCGGTGAACGTTCTTCGTTGACCCATCCCCACATAATGCGGCGACCACGGTCATCCATCATTGTCCTGGCGGCGGTGTAGCTGCCCCAGTCAGTCATACCGTGTTTTTCTGGAATGAATTTGTGCTCCACATAGGCACCAACCTCCCAGTGTGAACCCGTCATAAACCGGTATGGGGGAATGAAACTGTCAATCTCGTAGCCCGAGATATAAGGGCAAGGTTCTCTCCTCGATGTTATCAGCACATACCTGTTGCCAACAGGGAAAAAGTCAGGACATTCATGAAACATATGATCCTTATCCGGCAGATAAAGTGGATGTAGATATTCCCAGTGAATCAAATCCTTGGACTTATAGAGAAGTGATATCGCACCAACAAAGTTTATGCCTGAGCCAATTACCATATACCAGTTTTCTCCTTCCCTCCATGCACAAGGATCATTAGGGCCCGTAACAACCATACCGTGAGATAGGCTATAATGCCACCCAATGTGCACACAATTCAGAGGATGGCCAATTACCGGATTATCCTTATACTTTTCCCAGTTTATCAACATCTCATCCTTGCTGGTAGCGATGCACTGAGAATAAATCCTTCTCTCTTCGACGTAGGAAACCCCTGTATAAAGGATGGTAACAACGCCGTGCTCACTCACTGCACTGCCGCTCCAACAGCCATCTCTGTCAGGACCGTTTGGACTGGGTATCAGAGCAAGTGGGAGCTCCTTCCAGTGGATCAAATCCTCGCTCACCGTGTGCCCCCAACCTACATCTTTTATGCCCAATGGCTGGTCGGGAACACATTGGTAAAACACATGATAATTACCCTTCCAAAATATTGGTCCATTTGGATCACCCATAAAGCCAGGCCGAGACGGCTGAAAATGATATCGTGGACGATCCGGATCTTGAGAAGCCTTTGCCAACCTTACTTCTCGCTCCTGCTTTGTCTCTAACTCAATTTGTCTCTTCAACCTCTGGATCCTTTCATTCTCTGCCATCCTCATCCTCCTCGCATGAATTTTATTCCTACTCCTTAAGTCGGTGTTATCATTTGATAGGAAGGTTTTACAAACAGAATCTCACTTGTATGGATTAGCTGCGGCTTCCACTTAGGCAACCATGGCCTGCATCACTAATCTACCAGAACGGATTCTTAAGCGCCCCCAGTATTTACAGGGGAACGAATTTTCAGAAAAAAAAGAGGCGAGTGTCACCATTTCAAAATCTTTTTTTCTGACACAAACCTTGTTTTTTTCCTCATCGGTGCTTTATCTTTTCTCATATGTTCCCGCAAATAAAGAGGATAACTTGTAGGTGAGTCATCCCGGGGTGAGATGTCCACCAGGGTACTACCCCGGAAAGTGCAGGTATACGTTTGTTCCATCTTTGTCTTGGAATTAGCAGTGTAGGAAGCTTTTATCTCTTTTATCGGAAACTCAATGTTAATTTTATCACCAGGTTTTAGACCATCAAATAAAAGATAATTTCCCACCCAACTGAGGGGACGTTTTTTACCGGAAACATCAGAGCAAATTTCTTTGCGGATAACCCAACAAGGAATCCGAACTGAAACTCTGCGGGCAGTTTTGTTGTGAATTATCGCTTTCCCCTCATAAGGAAGGTAGCTGTCAATATCTAGAGATTTTCCTGCACGATTAAGGAGAAGATTTACCTGGGCAGAATCTTTTTCCTCACGTACAATTCCCTCCCAGGCATAGTAAAGCCCCTGAGTAGCGTTCCCGGTACAACACTGCATTACCCAGGGTTTGGGAATGCTGGTGGGGGAAGAGTTGCCGGCAAAGTTCCCAAGACTTCTCTGGATAACATCCTCATCCATTTCTTGATTAGGATAGGGGGCATGTCTGTAAAGTTCGCGAGTATATTCCTCAGGTTTAGGGGCCGGTTTGGCAGCCGGAGATACCTGTGATATTCTCTCCAGCAAATCTGCCCTGGTCAGTTGTTGCTCGATGAGGTGATTTCTAACAACTGCATCAACATCATCCCAGTAATCCCCTGCTCCTGCATCAGAAAGCCTTATCCCTAAAGCTACAATATCACCCAGAGCACATCCCTCACATAAATACAATGCACCAGGGTAGCAGTTGATCCAGCCTATACGGGCAATTGCGAAGTTCCAGGTGTACTCATATGCTCTTCGGACAAACTCAAGTATCCGCTCATCACCTGTGACCATTGCATACTCAAGTATTCCTCGTAGCCCTGTAGCAGCTGCATGAAAATGAGCATCCCAGTGCCCTAATTCAGATCCGGCTACGCAAGCTGGATCTGGCAATCTCATTGCAATAAAAGGGAACCCTTCGACAGTTCGATGAGGGTCAGGAAGCCCGCCCCAAAATTTTGGCAGCATGCAAAAACGGGTCAACCGTGCTGCAAGATCCAAAGCTTTAGAGTCTCCACTCATGCGATACCAGCGAGCAATTCCCTGTATCTGATGTGCATGTTGATCGAGGATTCCATCTCCAATTACAACACCATCTTTGAGTCCTGGCTCATCAGTTTTGAGCCATCCAGAGCGAGGATAGCTAAATGGTATACCAAAACCACCCTTAGGATAGAAGCTGTAATCACCATGATCTATAGCAATTCTCCTTAATCCTTGTACAAGCTCGTGAATGAGTTTATCCCACCTTGAATCACCATCAAGCTCCCGCCATGTCACTAAAACACGGAGCATTCTCCCGTCACCACAAGGGGGAGATGTATCCTCCTCTCTGGGAACACCATCAAATTGAGGGCCTTCGAATGTGGTGCGCCAGGGACGTTTTGGATCAAAAAAGTCCCAGTACAAGCCATCCTTAATGCGTGATACAAGTTCAGCCCTCTGTGCCTCTTCAATATCAGCGTACTGATCACTACCGCACATTACTCTCATCATGGGAAAGGATTCAGCATACTTTGGATCACAGGATACATCGCTTGACTCATGTTGCATGAAAGGTGTTTTGCAAGCGTAATAGACCCTGAAGAACATCTGATAATCCAGGCCAGGATCTATTGTTCCACCAATTCCGTTTATGGCAAGCGCTGCCCGATCAGCTAAATCAAGAGAATCTGGTACAGTTGCTTCATAACGTTTTCCCGGATAACTGGCCTTCTTTGAATTCCCCATAATCTACCTCCCTTTCTTCTCGCCCGTAATGTCAATTTTTTTTGCCTAACTTCTAGTTTTTCTCTCCGAACCTACCCCTTATATAGATTCTTTATCCACTTTCCAGTAGAAAAAAGGGGTTCTTAAACCAGCTCGGCACGACAAAGAGCGAAAAGTTAAACTACCTTCATCTCTTTAAGTTTTCTTTTCGTAGCGGATACGAGGATCTAGCCAAGCTAACAAAAAGTCAGAAATGAGAGTTCCAATCATAATTAACATCCCTAAGATAAGAACAATACTCCCAGCCAAGTACATATCCTGTTGCAGTAACGCCACGTAAAAAAGGGTTCCTGTAGTTGGCAGTGATAGTACTATAGCGGTGATAACCTCTCCCGAAAAGATACCCGGAAGTGTCCAGCCAACGGTACTGATTATGGGATTAATGGCTAATCTCACTGGATATTTAAATAGAAGTCTTTTTTCAGCGACTCCCTTCGCTCGCGCAGTGATTACATATTGTTTTTGAAGTTCATCTAAGAGACACGCCCGCATAACTCGAATAAGTCCAGCTGTTCCGGCGGTACCGATGACTACTATAGGAATAGGAAGATGCATCAACATATCTTTAAACTTCTCTATACTCCAAGCTGCTACTGCATATTGTGCGGAAAAAAGACCTGTTACACTAATCCCAAAATATTTCCAAAAGAGGAACATCAACATCAGGGCAAGAAGAAAATTGGGAGTAGCCAAACCAACAAAACCAATGAGCGTGAAAGAATAATCCCCAGCGGAATACTGATGAGTGGCTGAGTAAATGCCTATGGGAATACTTAATGCATATACAAAAACAAGAGAAAGACTAGAGAGCATTATTGTTATCCCAATTCGTTCAGCTATTAAATCGAATACAGGACGATTCCACTGAAGAGAGAACCCTAGATTTCCATGAAGTATTTTCCGCATCCATTTAAAATACCGAATATACAATGGAGAATCCAAATCAAATCGTTTCTTTAGTGAGGCAATCGCTGCCTCATCGGTTCTTGCGTCCTGAGCCCTTAATCTTGCTATTTCTACGTCTAAATAACTACCTGGAGGAAGCTCGATAATAATAAATCCTACCACAGACAACATTATTAGACCAATAAACATATAAACAACACGACGAATAACATAAGATAGCATTTTTCCCCTCACGCCAATTTAACTTTTATGCTATATAATAGCTATGATGAGGTAAATTGTATATCTTCCGTGGCCAAGAATTCAGTTTTTCTGAGATAAAGATACTCAAGAAAGTAACTAAGAATAAAGCCTGAGTCTATCCCTGGCATAATCTCAGACAGGCAAAAAAGGGAGTAAACTTTTATTTATAAGGATCGGCCGCATCACGCAAGCCATCCCCCGCGAAATTAAAAACCAAAACGGTAATAATAACAAAAAGCCCTGGAAGCAAAAGCCAGGGATGAAGAGCAATCGTCTGGACATTTTGGGCTTCTTTCAAAAGAACTCCCCAGCTAACGATAGGCGAACGAAGTCCTAATCCAAGAAAACTCAAAGCAGTCTCTCCTAAGATCATAGCAGGTATGGCTAATGTTAAGTTTACTATAAGGTAGCTTGCAAACGAAGGAAGAAGGTGTTTTATTATTATTCTTCCTTCACTTGTGCCAGCAATTTTAGCTGCCATAACAAAATCTTCTTCTCTCAACTCCAAAAACTTTCCCCTTACCACTCGAGCTAATCCGCACCATCCCACAATAGAAAGAATGATAGTTATAAAAAAGTAAACTCTAATCGGAGACCAATCACTTGGCAGAGCCGCACTTAAAGCCATCCAGAGAGGAATAGTAGGTATAGAAATGAGAAACTCTATCATCCTTTGGATAATCATATCAGCTGATCCTCCAAAATATCCGGAGATCCCACCCAACAAACATCCCAATAAAAAACTAAAACCTACTCCTATAAGACTAATGGATAAGGAAATACGAGCAGCGTAAAGATTACGGGAAAATAGATCCCTGCCCAAATAATCTGTACCAAATAAAAATATTACCCCCTCTCTTACTCCAAAAAGATGAATATCCGCCTTAAATAAGTTCCAGAGCTTGTACTTTTCACCGTGGACAAAAAGAGCAACGGGATATTTCTTGACTTTGTCCTCAGTATATATCCATTCCCAAGTATCAGGATCTAACTCTCTCTTTACGCCATAAACAAAGGGACGTAAGTGAAATTCTTTGTCCTCGCTAAAGAAATGAATTCTTTGTGGAGACAAATAAGTGTAATCTGAAAAACGCGTGCGGGTCTTATAAGGGGACAAAAATTCGCAAAATATAGTCGAAATATAAAGAATAGTCAGTACGATAACTCCAGCAACAGCCAGTTTATGTTTCTTGAATTTTTGCCACACAAGTTGCCATTGTGTAGCTGTATAATATTTTTCCTCCACATTACTCTTTTTTTGATCATCTTTAGGTAATTTAGGTATTCCTTTCGCTTTATATTCCTACCTTTCCAGTTTTTCTTCTTTTTCTTTCAACCCAGATTTTCTGTGAATTTGGGTTGAAAAGGAACGCTTTCGAGGTACCTGTTATCAGGCTGCTAACTGGATCGAGTAAGGGGCGCAGCCGCAATGACCGCCACGGCACCCTCCAGGTCCCCATCGAGGAAAAGAGGGCAAGCCTTATTGTTGTGGAATAGAGAAGCTTGCCCTCTAAGGTCAGATCATTAGCTTCAAGGAGCCGGTGAGGCTGCTGGGTTGCTCATCTCATCGGATAAACAAAATGCCAGCTCATTTCATAAGAAAGAACTGAGCCGGAATGCTACCCAGTTGCCAATAACAATATATAGTACCGTTACTGACTTCAGGAACGTTTCGCAAATAATTTTTCACCACGGCTGGGACTGGAATAGCGCCTCCTACGGTACCAATAACCCACAAGTTTTTAGACAAGAGAAGACTTATCTCTTTTGCTACTCTTATCCTTTCCTCTTCAGACTCCAGAGACAAAAATTCTTCCCTGAGTTCATATACTCTTATTGCATCCTCCGATGCTCCCGCTTCCAGCGCTCCTGCCCGTTGTCCCTTCTGCCAACCATCCCACCACGGTTTAGACCACCACTCGTTAGAGCCAATAATAGACCCGGTAAAATTCTCATCCGGAGCCCTATCCCCCGCCTGAGTAAGTATATGGATTTTGTTCGCGCGCATCCGACTTGAAAACAGTTCGTTACTTGAGAAATCAAAGTCTACTTTAATTCCGATTGCCTCCCAGTAATCCTTTGCTAATTCTGCAGTTGCAAGGGTTGGTGTTTGTTGTATTGGGCTTCCTTCGATCTTTAGAGAAAGTGTCTTATCATCAGGCCTTAGGCGATAAGTATGTTCTTTGTTCCACTTCAAACCCATTTCGTCTAATAATCGGTTTGCCTCTTCGGGATCATACTGAGCATAGGCTTGCCAAGTTTCTGGTACATAGTATTTAGAGGTAGGTGGAAGAGCAAACTGAGAGGGCGTTCCTTTCCCAAAGAATATAAGCTCGTTAATCTCATTCCGGTCGAGAGCCAAGGATAGTGCTTGTCTAAACCTTACATCCTGGAGAATCTTTCTAATCACTGGGTCCTCATGACTTTGGTAGATATTGTAAAGCACAGCTCCATTGTAATTCTGGTTCCAAAGTCTAACTTCATAATCGCCTTTCTGTTCGTTTTTCTTGACAAGAGGATAATCTTCTAGCGTTAAGTAGAACAAGGCGAAATCCGTTTCACCGGTTATTACAGACATCTTATAGGCTTCGGGGTTTGCTATCTGCTTAACCGCCATCCTGTCGATGTAAGGAAGTTGATTCCCAGCGGTATCTATTTTCCAATAATAGGGATTACGCTCATAGAGCGCATCAGTGGTTGTTAGGCTCTTTAATACCCAAGGTTCAAGAGTAGGTACACCAACTACATTACGAATCCATAGCAGACGGATCAACAACTGATACCAGTGATCCAAACCTTCCTCTTTAGCTAGTTCATTTGCCTCGGGATTATACTTAATATGGTACTTTTCTAGGAAGTGTTTGGGTGCGTATAAGTCGACCCTGGGCCATATGTGCATGAACTTTGAATGCGGAGCAGCGAATTGAAAACTCACTGTGTAATCATCTATTTTTTCCACATGCGCTAGTTCTCCTGCAACAATAAACGCGAAGGGTTTAGCAGCAAAGAGCTCATCACTTCCAATTATGCCTTCCCAAAAGAACATGACATCATCCGCCGTAGCAGGATATCCATCTGACCACTTCAGTCCTTTTCTCAGAAACATAGTAACGGTTTTTCCATCATCTGAAAATTCATAGCCCTTGATCAAGTTGGGATAAGTATATTCCAGATCGGGAGTTCGAAGAATATGAGGCTCATAAAGCCAGGTATGTTTAATGTGCCAGCCCGTAGGACCATGCTGAGTGGTAATATACAATGTCCCACCATATATTCCTATTTCCTTTTCTGGCTCTACTACCATAGCATCTTCGGTAAGTCTCTCTTCTAAAGGAGGAAGTTCTCCCGCAGCCACTTTAGTTCTAAGCATTGGAGCTTCCTGAAATTTCTGTATCTTGTTCCCGGAAATTTGTTCGTATTCCTCGAGGGTAGGATATATAACTTGTGCTACCGCAGAGGTTGTAAACGCGAGACATAGTACTAAAAGCACTACTCCTAATTTTCTTATCATTCTCTTTCTCCTAAATTCTTATTTGTGGTATAGTACATCTTTTCTACTGGGAAATATCCCTTTCCTGAGCTAATGGACTTATTTCATTTCCTTAATTTCTCACCTCCTCTCAGTCCTATTCTTAACTCCTTTCTTAATCCATTATAACATCTTTTTTATAGAAAGAACTTTTCTATTATGCACTATTACTCTATTGTTAGATTCGCAATATTCTTTCAATATTTACCAATGGTTACCTGTAATTTTTTTCCGCCAATGTTAATATCTAACTGCCATACACCCTTCTCATCAAGCACTGGAGCAACTTTGATTTGAAAACTAGTTGTGTCTTTACCTCTAGGGAAGATAAGGATGCTCTCGCCCTTTACCGTAGGTAAATCAAGAAGCTCGTTAGATAATTCCTCGCTATGTTTACCGTTCCGATAAACATCTACCGGACCGGACCATGGATTTCGCATCAGACACTTTTTACCCAAAAGTGATTTAATGCCAACAAATTGTACCTTACCTTTTTTAAACTCTGAAGTTATCAAAAAACTTCCACGAGCAAGTAGCGAAAATTGTGAATCCCAACTTTTTGGCCAAGCTGGATACAAATGAATTACTGGATCTCCCCCAGGCTTTGGGGGTACACTTTGTAACTGTGCTTCTTGCAAGGCATAAGATACAGTTCCTGCATGCTCGCAAGTCATCGCTTCACTACCCTCGGCGAGAGAAAGTCCATTTGGCAAAATTGATTCAGATATAGAAGTGATAACAGCTGGCAGCAATATCTTGAGATCATTAAGTTGTCCCATCATCGCGGCAACTACTGCCAATATGTCTGTCACCTTTGGACGGCCAATTCCTTCAAGTACAGACTTGCGCCTGTGGTTAGTTTGGTACGTTGCTTGAGCAACTTTGTTCATAAGTTCATCCTCAGTCTCCAGCGTCCAATCCCTAAATAACACAGGAGCAACTACCATCCCAAGCTCCTCAAGGATGTGACCGTGATACCTACCCTGTATACATGTGCTTTTACTCAAATCAGTTGCTGAAAGCTCTGAACCTGCTAACCAGGTGTTCCTTCCATTTTCATTGCTAATAGGCTCTTTTCTTACCCCTGCCCACTCTATGTGTTCTCCAGCTTTAGTCTTAAGCGTTACCTCCAGACATCCTATTGGATATACGGCTAAGTTATCTAAAAACTCTTGCCATTTAGGCCTTAAGTCCTCATCGATTCCCAAGATTTCAGACGCTCGAATTGCTAATGGAGCTACGCCGCGAATGGCAGCTAAATCGACGATGCTATCTTTTACTCCCCAGACACATTCATGAGCATTGGTATCGTGAATATGGTAGATTCCATCTGATTCTTTCTTCATATTAGGAAAATTACGATAAAACTCTACAGCTCCTCTAATCATTGGATAAGCTTTTTCTCGCAGCCATTTCTCATCACCGGTAAATTCAAATCGCTGCCAGTAGTATATGCCTAACTCAGCAGCACACGAGACAATCTCTGTTACCCAAGCCCATCGCTGCCCTGAAAAAAACATGTTCCCCATTTGAGAAAAGTAATTTTTTGAATTTCCAAAAGTACGAAAGCTCTCCGACATTTCATCGTACGGTAGTTCTCCCAAAAGTATTTTTCTGAAGGTATCGGCAACTTCTTGGGGAAGAACCTCCGGGCCATTAAATGCTTCTGCCTCAGGGAGATAGATACCTTTACTTCCCCAACGCTGTCTTGCTGCAATTTTTGCTTTGCCTAACATCCCGCTATACATGCCGAAATATGGATCTGTTAATTCTAAATGATTAGCTGCAAACAGTGGACGGTACATTTGGCTTGTATTTGCAACCCAATAATGTGCACCCCAATCTCTCTCGTCCCCATTTGTGTTCCATAACATTCCATTGGACTTAGCAGGAAATTTCCCACGTGATGACGAGGCCATTAGATACATATGATAGGTGTGGCAACGCTCAAGAAAATCTGCTACACCGTCAGCACTATGCAAATGCAAGAAAGATTTTTTCCAAAATTTGCTCCACCAAGCCTCATTCTGAGAAAACATCTTTTCAAATCCAGTTTTAGTTGCCACTTCAAGTTTATTCATCATCTCAGTAATTATGTCTTTATCTGGATCAAAACTTGCACAGGTAGAAATCAGAATGGTAAAAGGTCCTGAGCCAGGCTCAACAACCGAATACGCGGGAAAACCCATGATAACCGGTATCCCGCTTCTTTTTCTATCGCTTTTTCGTCCAACAACACCAACGCCCGATACTGAACGACAGAAAAACTCTTTTTCGGAAAACTCCTGAACCAGAAAAATCTTATCATTCTTCTCGTGAAAAGTGGAAGTGGCCCGGTGGTCTTTTGTCTTAATGTTAATGGCATAAGGCCGTAACATTCCTAGATTTACAGTGATAGGAAGTGGGTTTTCACGTTTATCATTGATGCGAATTGCTATTACATCATCCTCACTCCAGGCGAATACTTCTACTCTAACTGAATCACCTAAAATTGTCACCAGACCATCGTAGACTGAAAGGTGTTCCTTGAAACTTTTATCAGGTTTGAAGACGGGATTGTGAAAATCCACTTCAATTTTGCCGCACCCACCGCAGTAGTCCGTCCCACTTTGAGAATAACTATCCTGAGCAAATACATCGACCCGATTAACCTGTAAATTCAGGCTGTTGTTCGTAGTCCAAACAAGACTTCCTACAACTCCGTTACCCACAGGCAGGCCAGCCTCAGACCTTGTAGTTGGGCTGAAATAACTTATGTTTGCCCGTGATACCAATCCTCTATGATCAACATCAACCGGTATCTCACTAACCTTCATAAACTG
>SDBS01004155.1_pt1 | contig 14189 bp, 11 predicted proteins | sample 2277091 | NCBI WGS metagenome assembly SDBS01 (sample SAMN10404972, study PRJNA504765) | marine sediment metagenome | isolation source: marine sediment core GS10_PC15, 163 cmbsf | place: Arctic Ocean: Southern Knipovich Ridge | collected 2010
AAAACCAAACTCGTCTAACCCACTGAGCAGGCTGTATCCGTGAGCCTCGCCGCTCTTGAGCATAAACAAAATACAGGGCTGTAAAAAGCTCATTACCCGCCGCCTGCGTCCCAGACCGCGTCCCTTTCCCCATCCACCTGGCATTTAAACGCTCCTTTGGTAGTGCCTTGATCAAAAAATATGTCTATAGTTTACAACGCTATAGACATATTGTCAATAGACCACGTGCCAGTAACAACGTATACAATATTAAGGCGAATGAGATAACCGCTACAAGAGCATAAAGTCGTCCTCCATCGTTGCCCTATCCTCCCACAAGTGACGATATTCTATCTTGCAAGATGACATGTTAAAGAATTCAGAAAGGAGGCCTAACGAACATTTTCGCCGATGAAAAGTGGACTTTTTAACCCGCGATTCAGCGGATATTTTAATCCGCTATTGACAAGGGCAAAGCATTATTTATTCAACGACATGATATTGATCGCCGGAGGACAAAGCCATTCGACTTTGTAATTTCGTTTGGATACTGACTCTTTGCAAGTGAATTCCGTGCAATGTACATAAAAAAAAGGGCTACCGTTATTGTATTTACCTTCTCTTAGAGCGCCAATAGAATTCGCTAGATCGATGTTCAAAAACTTAAACTCCCAACTTCAGCGATCTATTTCTTGAACACACAGTTTTGATCCACTTATGTAAAGACGCATGTTCATCGCTATCAGCAATAATAATCACTTATCAGGATTTATCTTGCTAATTAAGGATTTTCAATATGCTCCACATTTACCAACCTCTTCCAAGACACCAACTCCACCTATAATTCAGCAATTATCTTCTTCAGATTCTTTTATAGATCAGTTTATAATTTTATCTATTCCAGTTATAATCAAAGATCAATTAATCAAATACAAAGTAATGATCAAGAAAAGGTTGACATGCTAATTTTTGATTAGTATAGTTAATTAGATTACTCCAACTTCGTTCGTCTTTAATAATTAATCTACTGGAGATGCAATGTGGATATCGCACAATCAGAAGCCGATTATTTAATGCAACTTGAAAAATATTTTGAAAGTGATGATCCCATAGAATTAGGAGTAATCTCTCTAAAATGTTGTTGTCCTTTAATTTCTATTGATGGAAGGGAACGATTTTTATTGGACATTTGGCGTGGGGGGATCAGTTTAAAGAAGTATCGCCTTCAAGAACGAGCGCGCTCAGTGATAATATTGGTAAGACTTGATATCAATGGAGCTCCTCATATAAACCCAGATGGAGAAACAATTCTATGCCCACATATTCACATTTACCGGGAAGGTTTTGACGATAAGTGGGCATCTCCATTGGAGGATTTCCCCTTTCGAGATCATAAAGATATTGTTACTACTTTTTACGACTTTACAAAGTTCTGCAATATATTGAACACACCCGTTGTCCAAAGGAGATTGGCGTGATGTCAGCAAATATTTGCCAAATGTTAGTCGATGAATATATAAATTGGTTACGCCAAAATATCTCTTTTGTAGAGATAAATGGGATTTGCGAAATTACTACTCCATTCCTTGATAGACATAATGATCAAATACAAATTTATATTAAGGAGGAAGACGGTCATTATATTATTTCAGACGACGGATATATCATTACAGACCTAGAAATGTCCGGACTGGAATTCAATACAGAAAAGCGAAACAAAATACTCAACACAATATTAGCTGGCTTTGGTGTCTCAAAAGTAAATTATGAATTACAAGTCAAGGCTCAAAAACATAATTTTGCTCAACGAAAACATAATTTAATCCAAGCCATGCTCGCAATAAATGATATGTTCATGACAACCCGGTCTCTTGTACTTTCTTTCTTTCGGGAAGACGTGGAGCAATATCTACGAATTCACCAAGTTCGCTTTATTAACATGGTGAGTTTTACAGGACGAAGTGGATTTATCCATAATTTTGATTTTGCCATTCCACCGTCAGATATCAGACCCGAGCGATTAATAAGGGCAATAAACAATCCCTCTCGCGATAATATATCCTCCCTAATATTTGCCTGGGGTGACACTCGAGAAGTGCGATCAGCTGATGCTGAAGCCATAGCGATGTTGAATGATCAAGAAAAGACCATTTCGTCCGATGCCTTCAATGCTCTAGAAGCTTACAATATTTTCCCATTACTATGGAGTAGACGAGATCAACACATTGATATGTTAGCAAAATAGCGAATAATCAATCCAAGGCTTTTTAAATAAGTAATAAATTCGGTGTTATAAAAACCAATTCTACGAGTTCATTTCAGTAATCGAATAGAGTGTTAAAGTTCCCAAGTTGATTCTACCTGGACTTTCATATCTTTTCCCACCCAAAATATCACAATACCTAATTCATGCAAGGTGGGTTTAATTTTCTCAATCATAGAACGATGCTTATGTGTCTCAGGAAATGCCATGCCTGCCTTGACTTCATCACCAACAAGATTTCTCGAAAGAACTTCCATTGTTTTATATGACGCCTCAGAAACATGTACTCTTACCTGGGAACTGCTAAAAGGCTTTCCATAACGATTGCTTGTATTCCTCGAGCTTGTTTCACCCTTTGCTTCAATAAACAATGCTCGCTTTTGCTTGCCGCTTTTTGATGCAACAATATCATCCCCCTTCTGGTTCGGTCGTAGTTTTTGGTCAATATGATAACCGTACAATTGAAGATACTCACACACAGCCTCAATAACATCATATTCAAATAACATTTGAAGTTTCCCTTTTTAGATATTGCACTAACATTATGATTTCAAACCACTTTTTTGGTATGGGTAATTATTACCCCAAGGTTATTCCTCACCCAATGCCTCGTAGATGCTGTTGAATTGCGTTAGGGCAGATTCAAGATTCTCAATGATTTCTTGGGCTAAAACTTCCGGGGCGGGGAGGTTTTCGGTGTCTTCCAGAGATTCGTCTTTCAACCAGAAGATATCCAAACTAACCTTGTCGCGCCGCATGATCTCCTCATATGTAATAGCGTGGAATCGTTCGGTCTCCTCCCGCTGGTGGCGGTTTGCAGGGTTGTAGCACTGGATGAAATCCTGTAGATCTTCATAGCGCATTGGGTTAGTCTTGAGTGTGAAGTGCTTGTTTGTGCGCAGGTCGTATATCCAGAGTTTATCCGTCCAGGGCTTCTCACGGCCCGGTTTTTTGTCGAAGAAGAGCACATTCGCCTTGACTCCCTGAGCGTAGAAAATGCCTGTGGGCAGCCTCAGAAGGGTGTGCACGTCAAAGCCGGCCAACAATCTGCGGCGGACTGTCTCACCAGCTCCGCCCTCGAAGAGCACGTTATCCGGTACTACCACTGCCGCGCGGCCGTTGATTTTCAACAAGGTAGCAATGTGCTGAACGAAATTGAGCTGCTTGTTGCTGGTTGTAGCCCAGAAGTCGTCCCGCTCATAAGTGAGCGCTTCCCGGTCGGCTCTGCCTTCAGAATTGACGATGGTGACACTGCTCTTCTTGCCGAAGGGGGGATTAGTGAGCACCATGTCAAAGCGCTTACCAGGGTCGGATATCAGGCTGTCATTGACCACTATTGGGGATTCCTCCCCACCGATACCGTGCAGGTACATGTTCATCGCGCACAGGCGGGCGGTGTTGTCAACAATCTCCCAACCCTTAAAAGTATCGTAGCGCAGCGCTCGTTTCTGTTCGCGGTCCAAATCATAATTGTGGGAGATAAAATCATGCGCCGCCAGGAAGAAGCCCCCGGTACCGCATGCCGGGTCGCAGATGGTCATGTCCGGCGCAGGACGCATGACTGCCACCATTGCTTTGATTAGCGATCGGGGTGTGAAATACTGCCCCGCACCGCTCTTGGTGTCCTCGGCGTTCTTTTGCAGCAAGCCCTCGTAGATTTCGCCCTTGATGTCTATATCCAAGCCTGTCCAGGTCTCTTCGTCAATCAGGGCGATTAGACGTTTTAGTTTAGCCGGGTCTTGGATGCGGTTTTGAGCCTTGCGGAAGATGACCCCCAGCATGTCCTTGCTCTTACCCAACTCCACCAGGGTTTCCCGGTAGTGAATCTCCAGATCAACACCGTCGCGGGATTGCAGGCTGGGCCAGGCGTATTCATCTGGGATAACCGATGGCTTGTTGTAAGGCGGCTTGGTACCCTCGTCGACCATTTTGAGAAACAACAGGTAAGTTAGCTGCTCGACATAATCGCCATAGCTTACGCCGTCATCTCGAAGAACGTTACAATAGTTCCATAAGCGTTGTACGATGGTGGTGGATTCGATGGTCATAGGCTTTCTCTCAAATTTTGGTGGTGGCAGGGTTATCCCCATCCAAATCCCATTTCAACTGGTTATCGAGAATATTACGGCGTATGGAGCGGCGATGGTGAATGTCAGGGTCGTATTTCATGAGGTTTGGCAATTAATGAGGTAAATATCCATGTTTGCTTTATATAAGAAATTGCATTAGTTTCATAGACGTTGGATATTGGTAGTAACTAGAGGAAATATTCATTGTGAGAAATTAAGAATTAATATCTAACAGTGAAACAAGGTCCAGTTTATACTCCTTTATCCATGATTCGACAGCATGCTTGCTGGGAATGTCCAACACCTGGAACAAAATATCTTTATACAATACTTGCAAATATTCTAATATTTTTGCTTGGATGGGCAGCTTTTTGCCATCATGAACAATAGCACAACGAATATTAAACAAACGCCCAATGTGAAATTTTGTGGATACTTCTTCAGTCGTGATAGTGTAAACTTCAGCGAGCATTTTTTTTAGAGGTCTAATGTCGGACGTATTTACCATCCCAACAGCTTCGAGGGCTATCCAAAATTTTATGTAAGCGTCTGGACCCGACGAATACATAGCTTCGGAAAACCACCGGAGAGAAAGCTCAATTCTATTTCTTTTTTCAATTGGTATTGAATTTAATTTAACATAAATATCACGAATTAAAGATACGTTTTCCCGAGTGATATCAGGTGGAGGAATTGCCGATGGAACCTTGATAACCGGGGATGAAACAGACCTACTATTATTCTTAATATTAATCACGTTTTCGAAATATTTTTTATAAACTATATTGTCCCCAAAAATTAATGCCAAGAGACCGGTAAGTATATCAACTTTATCTTTAGCCTCTTTCTCACATTGTGAAGATTCATCTTCCAGTGGAAAGATAATCGTCAAGTAATTCCCTTGAGTTGTGAGTTCTATCCCCGAGATTTGATATTTGATTTCGGGAATCTCTTTACTGACAACACCTAATTCTTGTAAAGAGACATATTCCAGCTGACCTTCAATGAGGATCACCATTGAATTATTCAGATCGAAATAAATAGGATTAGATGAGAGAACGTCAGGAGGCAGTAGCATCACATGATAACAAGTTTGCCACAATAAACCGGAGCCCATAGGAGCAAGCCATTCAGAAGGAAGAAGCTGTTCCCAACTCAAAGTATCTAATTGATTATCTTCGTTGCTCTCATCCATGAGGTGTCTACATATCAGATATTTGATCCGATTGACGGATTTTACGAATCTTTTTAAGAAGAAATTCGGCTGGTTCATCTTTTTGGTTTTGCGGCACCAGCTTGCCCTCAAACGCCTTCTTTAGAATGGAATGCCGCAGGCGTTCGGCGCGGGTAAAGGCTTGGTCGAGTTCCTTTTTGATTTCGTCGGCTACTGACAGGCGGCGGTCGACCATCGCAACAATACGTTGCTGTTCCTTAATGGTTGGAAGAGCGATTGGCATATCTTTCATAGTCGCTTGGCTTACAGTATTTTGCCCCGCACTTGATACTTTGTTAAGTTCTACATATCGCCGCGATAATTGAGCATTGCAAGAATTAACAAGAAATGGTGCTTACTTAGTATCTGCCAATCTAAATCGAATAAAATGGTCACAAAACGTTATAGTTTCTGGCGCTGATTCAAATATAACAAATCGTCCAACAAGGTTTGGGCTACCATTTACACGAATACAAATTAAATCGTTTTCAATTAGCAAATATTTTTCAATTTCATTATCGGTCGCACCAATCCGGCGAACATCATTCAATGATATCTCACCATCTACAATATCGGCCAATCTAAGAACTATTGTTGCAGTTCCAATTCTTGAACGTCGTTTTCCAAAGCCATTCTGTGATAAAGTAATTAGTTCCCCTCTTCTGCCCCTTGCATCAATATACCCCAAATCCAAACAGTTTCACTGGTTGCCCATTGCTTCTTATCAGCAACAATTACGCCAATTATGGTGAGTGTAAATCATCTTGCCACCACCATGCTCAATACTAAGAGCAAACTAACGATAAATGCTAGGAGTATAGTTGCCAGTTTCACTATTGTGGTCTTTCGGGCTAAACTTTCGACGCTGCAAGATTCACTTTATGTTACGGGCTGTTGTTTTGCTTTCCTTTCTCAGGAGGTTACATCGCTTCAGCTCATTCGGTCACCCAGAAGCACTGGATACCTGCTACATGGCCTCCTGATAGTTACCAGGATCGGACTTTCACCGATTAGCAGCCGATAGCTTTCAGGACACTCCAGCGAGTGGTTAATCCGCCCTGCTCGCACTACTTGAGCCGCTGCTCACCTTACGAGAGCTCGCCTCGTGACGATTATCCTGCTTTTGTGGCCTTCATTCCCCAAAGAGCCGTGTGACTTCGCCTAACACGGTGCGCTTCAGGGTACCGGGCTGATAAACTATTGCACAGATCCCGGAATAGTGTCTGTTACAACCTCTGAAACATTACCAGCATGGTCACGAAATTTGACATAGATCGTAGTGGCTTCCGCAGGAACATACCAGGCTTTGGTCGCTGAGTATGACTCCCATGTGCCGCATTTGCATTCTGGCAGGTGACTGATCATCATATCCGCCACGCCGCTCACGTCGTCCTCCGCCTGCAGGTGTAGGGTGACATTAGCTGGTCCAGTCGGCAAAGAGCAAAACCCATTCAGCACCAGGGGCAAATAGATGGTGTTAGAGTAACCACCGTTGGCGGTAATGGTGACTGGACGCATTGTTGTGGTATTTGCCTTTGCAGTCTCCGGTATATTCTCCGAGACCCCTGCCTCCACCTCCACAGAGCCAGTGGGCGCATTGACATCCAGAATGATGTCATCCTGGAAAGTTGTAGATATATTTCCGTTAATATCCTTGAAACGCACATAAACAACGCGTGGAATTACATAGCTTCCATATGATGTAATCTCCCAGGCCTTATATAGGGAATAAGGTTCCAAAACAGCATTTGCGAAACCGCCATCGTTGCTAATCTGCATCTCCGCTGTTCCTGCTTGAGCAGGAATCCCTAATGTTACTGAGACTTGATTTGTCCAAATTGCCCCATTATTTATTGAGATCCCGAAGTCGCTACCAAGGCTTGAATCTAAGATTATTGTGTCGGAATAGATATCTGAAATATTAGAAGCCTTGTCCTCAAATTGAATATAGACAGCCTTTTCCCCGTCAACACCTTGAAGTTGGCTAGGAATTTTTGCAGTGTAAGTAAATTCGTCCCATTCTTCTAACCAATTTCCGAAATTAACGCCATCCGTTCCAAGTCGATACGCGCGGACGCCGCTTGAGTCATGTGCAGAAATTGAAAGGATGACTTCAGAACTAGTCGTGTGAATTGCCCCCTGATTCGTGGTTGTTCCATAATTGATTCCGACAGATCCTTGTGGTGGAGTATTATCGGGAGGATTAGCTTTGAGGATATATATTTGTCGGTTGGCGTTGGAAGGCCTAGTAGGCTCATTTCCCGTATCCTCCCAACTAACTATCGGGAACTCGTCGTTTCCTAAAACTAAATTTCCAACACCAGGGTTTGTATCCCCACCAGGGAACTCCATCATAGTCCAATTGGATCCATCAAATTGTGAAACATAAAATTGACTCATTTCTCCTGACGGGCCGTCACATCCTAACCAAAAGATTAATGGATTGTCTTCGTGGTCTAGAATTACAGAGAGATTCGAGTGACATGCTGTAATACCATTACTAATTCCTACACCTGTGGCTGATCCTTCTCCTATCTCAACCCAACTAGTACCGTCAAATCTCTTAGTATAAATATATGGTTTGTCATTGAAATAGTTGTACCAAGCCACCACAGGGTAATTATTGGAATCGATCGCTAATCCATGTGTACTAAAATAACTTTCGCCGCTATTATTAGAAATTCCTCCCCCCATTGCTGACCCTGCAAGGCCGTTCCATTGGGTTCCGTCGAAATATTTTAAGTATATTTGTTTTACAATTTGGTCGGTGGCACTGAAATATATCCCTGTAGACCAAGCAACAAATGGGTATTCATTTCCATCCAATGCAAGGCTTGGTATGTGTAAATTTTCACCTTCACTCAGGTCTGCATTTTGACCGAGCTGATTCCAAGAAGTCCCATCAAAATTTTTAACAACAATATGTGTAAAATCACCTTCAATAGACTTGAATGCAACAATCGGATTATCGTCACTCTTGATTGCTAAAGCAGGATAATCAATGGTTGCATTCCCAACCCCATTATCTGATGCGGATCCTGTACCAACTTCAACCCATTCAGACCCATTATATTTCCGAATATAGATTGCTTTTCCAGGTTTAAGATATTGAGCCCAAGCAACAATCGGAAAACCATTTCCGTCAACAACAACATTTGGATAAGTTGAATCTGAGTAAGGTGTAGAAAGTCCTTCGCCCGATGCAGAACTTCCAACTTCTTCCCAAGTAGATCCATTAAATCTCTTCAAATATATGACATCATCTTTTCCTTCATTGATATATTGCTTCCAAACTAGGACGGGATATCCATCTGGATCGATTGCTAAATTATGATGTGTGGAACTGTAATCAGTTTTTGAAACTCCCCCTCCTTCTGCCGAGTCTTTACCAATTTCTATCCAAATCAGTTCAGTATCTTCAACGCGTGATCCACTGGTAGAGCTACTAAAGATAATACTAGGGGGCGAAGGTGGTAATTGAACGGTAACAAACGAAATTATTATAGCCATCCCAATTGTCCACATTCGTGTTTTTCCAATCATCGGGATCAATCCTTATATTCACCTAAAAAGATTCGGATGAAACGATCAAAATCGAATTGATCATAATTGTTGTCACAAATATTTTTATATGAGTCAAGAGTAGTTATAAGCGGTGTTTGTAACATGGTAGCCTCCTTATATTGCAAAAAAGCCTTTTGCCTGAATTCCACGTCAAAATATAATTATCTTCATTTACGTTCAACTGGCGAAGAATTTTTGGGAAACTTCCTATATTGTAGCATTTTCGGCACCACCTTGCCATGAATTGTATGAATAATTCTTGTGAAGCAGAATATTGGGTAAGGTAAACAGACATCATAAAACACACTGAAGCCAACACCGGAATATTCGAGACTATTTTCTTAGGACAAGCAATTTTCATACACATCTTTATACGGATATTTTGCTGAGAGTTTCATAACCACATATCTTGCCGTTCTGATAATCTTCCCAGCAAGAAAAACATACTTCAAACGGAATGTCTTGATTTGCTGTCTGTATTCTGAAATGCATGGAGAATCAAATTTGAACAGTAAAAACAGATTGTATGCAAGCATCATCATTTGAAACACTGCCTCATTTGCCCAAAACGATTTTAGCAAAAGATGGCCAACCGCCATATCATACTTGGCTTCCTTGATGTAATTCTCAGAGTTGCCACGCTTTTCGTAAGAAATGACAACTTTTTCTGAAGGTAGTTCAGTATTGGTTACAAAGAAAAAGTATTCGTATTCGTCGCCGTCAAAGAGAGATAATTGTGCTCTGTCTTTTTCTGGTTTCAATACGCGAGATATTACAAATCTTCTGTCTTTGTCCCATGTGTTTAGTTTCGTTAAAAGCTCAGCCGTTTCCCTGCCCTCATCACCTGTCACGAATAAAATAGATGGATCCGTTACTTGAGAAACAAGTGTTGGATAACCTTTAGCTTTTATCAAATATTTGCAACCCAGTGATTCTATTGTTTCAATAATTTCTTCATCAAAATAGCCGCTGTCCATTCGGAACATGATCTCTAAATCATCTGTTTTGATATTGGCAACGATTTCTTTGATCATTTCAGCTGCGCCATTTGCAGTATAGGTATTGCCGCTTCTCACAAATCCAGTGATATATGCCTTTAATTCATCACAGAAGGCAAACTGGATGTTGTAACAAAGGTTGCCGGGCTTTTTTGGATTATATCCCTTAGCTGTACCTTCTTGATGACCTTCTACGTTGATAACACTGCTGTCAATATCAATTGTGATGGGGGTTAGCTTGCTTTTTAAAAGTAGCTTTCTGAAGACTTTGAAATTGATGTCTCTGAACATTTGAGTTGTTTTATAGCTGAAGTTTCCTAAAAATCTTGATACCGTTTCAGGTTCCTTCACTGAAATATCAAACTCGGTAATCAGGGGATCACCTTGTAGAAGTTTGAGCCGTTCCAATTTTTCAATTCCAATAAAGTGGCCGCAGAGCATCGTTTTTATATGATTCATCTTGATTTTGTTGGTTGATTCATTATCAAACACAAGGTCGGTGTCAATGAGTTCAAAAATTCCATTGGTCTTTGCATTTTCAAACAGAAGAAATATACCTGCATTTGATGTCAGATTCTTGGCTACAAAATCAATTTTATTGATCACAATTAAGTTCCTTTTCGCTGTTGCTGTTTTATTTATTTCAATTATAACATGCGAGGAGGGGGTGAAAATTAGCTGATCCAATCGTTTTTTCTTTCACCCATTGGGTGAAAACCAAACTTGACGAAACCCTTGAGTTTTCAGGCTGAAAAGGTTGTTTTTGTGTGTTTTTTGATTAATTGACGTAGAATGCGGGTAGTTGGTTTAAGCTCACCCAAACCCAACCTTCCGGTATTTCGGGCAGCCCCTCCATATTCGGCGGAGTGGGTTCTTTATAGTTTTCTTTCCACTTATCATCCTTCGGGTCTTTGCCCTTGGCTCGCATTTTGACGAGCTCTTCTTGCTCCCACCTTGCACGACGCTCGGTCAGGATACGTTCCAAAAATTTGGAGGCCGGCTCCAGCTTATCGCGATGCGCTTCGCGCCACTTGCGGGTCAGCTCACCCTCCACCGCCGCCTTGAGCACTGCCTGGCGGTAGTGCTTGAGCTGTGCTTTTGCCTGTTTTAGCTTCTTGACCCCGGCGTCCAGTTGGGTGAATAGCTCTTCGATTTTGGTGACTATACGCTTCTGATCAGCAAGTGAGGGCAAGACAATCTTGAAATCAGCGAGTGTTGCGGGGCTTACTCGTGGGTGCTGTACACCGCTGACATTTCGGTTTGCGAAACGGACAAAATCGCCTGACATGAATCGGTAGAAAAGAAATCTATTGTTGATGTAAGGTGATTTGGGAAATACTAGAATGTCTGTTGAGCAAATACCATCAAAATCAGGCACAAAGACTTTGTTCAGATATGGTCGTAGTTTGCCATACAAAAGGTCGCCAGCGTGGAACACTGCTTTCGTGCTTCTAACTTCGTCTGAGTGTCCGTGCCCAAATAATCTTCCTGTTTCTTTTTCGATATGTTCTAAGCCAATGTAAGGAACTTTTGGCATCCTTTGGGGATTTACCTTCTCTCTTGACGGCTCGATAATATCCCCTAACCTAGCCCTTACCCAATTATGTGGTAATGCGTTATCTACTGTCATACTACGATATCAGTATATGACTCAGTTCTTTCAAGATTGTGTCCAAATCCGAACCGAACAATTTGTAAACCTTTATAGCCCCTCCTTTCTGGTTAAAAGGCTCATACTCAAAGTCATCTATCTCAATTGTCACGCTGGTGGCAATGTGGTTTTTTATCATCCCCAACCATTCCAACTGCTCGTCGCTAAACTGGCGCCCCGTTTCCAATTGCTCAACAAGCCAGTTCTTATAGCGTTCATCCACCGTGGATGGGAATGGTTCCAATACTTCGCTTTCACCCAGTGCGAAACCGATTAACGAGATGATATCGGTCAACAGTCGCTGTGGACCTGCGCCGCGCACTTTGGACTTATCGAGCTGCTCGTAAGCGCGCCACAGGGTCTCGGTGGTCAGGCGATACGGCGGCTTGTTAATGGCTTCAGCCAATTCTTTGACAGCCTGGTAGGTTAGATGGCGGGTGCCATAGGATTGGCTGTACAGGATTTGCAAGGCGGTCAACTCGTCCTTGTTATCTTCGATGAACTGTTGGAAGGTTGTCACCACACCCTGGGCTTTTTCACGGGCAGCTTCGTCGTACTCCGCAGTCAGCAGCTCGTCCTGGCTGATGATATCAATCACCTGTTCACTGCGCTGTCGGAAATGGTCGAGTGTTTCCCGAAGTTGGCTGCTATCGAAGGGCGCGCAAGCGACATCAGCCAATTCCGCCGAAACCTGGCCGATTTGTTCTTCACTCGGGTTTTCAACACCGAATTCATGCTGCGCGTGCTCGAGCTGCACATCCGGGTCTACGGCATCCAGCAACTGGTTGATAGTGTATTTCAGCGATAATCCCTCAGCTACTTTTTTGACTTCCGACCTGTCGTTGGGAGAGAGTTCCCTATTCAGGCGCGCAAGGCGACCTGCCAGGCTGGTCAGCGTATCTGGGTCGCGGACACACATCGCTACCCGCACCATCAGCTTGTCGAAGGGGACATGGCGCTTATGCTCCAGCGGGCGCGTGTCGGTCTTATCTTCTTCGCATACTCCCACTGCATCAACAATTACGAAGTGGGTTTTATGACCCGCATCAGGGGTTACTGCTTCCAGATCGGTGTCCGAAATCACGCGTGTGCCGCGCCCCTTCATCTGCTCAAAGTAACCTTGCGACTTTATCATGCGCATGAATAGCAGGCACTCCAGGGGCTTGATATCCGTGCCGGTGGAAATCATGTCTACCGACACCGCAATACGTGGATAATAGGAATTGCGGAAGCTGGCAATCAGGTCTTCCGGTTTTTCTCCCGTGGTCTTGTAGGTGATTTTCTTGCAGAACTCGTCCCCTTTGCCAAACTCCTGGCGGATGATTTCGACGATATCTTCGGCGTGGGCATCGTCTTTAGCGAAAACCAGCGTTTTGGGGATTTCAGTCCGCCCGGGGAAAATCTCGGTAAAAAGCTTATCCTTAAATGAGCGGATAATAGTTCGGATTTGGTCTGGGGTCACCACATCCCGGTCGAGTTGAGGTGGGATGTACTCCAGGTCTTCGTCCAACTCCACTGCCCATCGTTCAGCGCGCGACTTTTTATCGCGCATATCCACAAAATGCCCTGCCTCGACAGTGCTGCCTTCCTGGGTGATGCGAGTACGAATGCGGTAGACCTCGTAGTCTACGTTTACACCATCAGCGACTGCGCGCTCGTGGGGGTATTCTGTAACCAGGTTCTGGTCGAAGAAACCCAGGGTGTACTTGGAGGGGGTGGCTGTCAAACCAATCAGGAAGGCGTCAAAGTACTCCAACACCTGCCTCCACAGGTTGTAGATGGAGCGGTGGCATTCATCGGTGATTATAAAATCGAAGGTCTCAATGGGGATATCCGGGTTGTATTGCACTGGGCGCGGTTTTTCATCAATGTCGGGAGCAAGCTCGAACCAGGAAGGCTCTTCCAGGTCTTCTTCGAACTCCTCCCCCTTGAGCATGGAGTAAAGACGTTGAATGGTGGTGATGGTGACCTTACTCACCGGATCAATAACGTTAGACGTCAGGCGTTGGACGTTGTAAAGTTCCGTGAATTTACGCCCATCGTCCGGCGTAACATAACTCTGAAATTCTCGCAGAGTCTGTTTCCCTAGGTTATTGCGATCCACCAAGAATAGCACACGTTTCGCTCCGGCGAACTTTATCAACCGATAGATAAAGCTCACCGCCGTATAGGTCTTGCCGCTGCCGGTTGCCATCTGGATGAGCGCCCTGGGTCTATTCTCAATAAAGGACTTCTCTAGATTATTGACGGCTTCGATTTGGGCATCCCACAGCCCTGCGGTGATTAAGGGCGGCAACTGCTGCAGACGAGCACGCAGCGTATCCAGTTGGGAGATCCATTCACCCAGGGTTTCGGGTTTGTGAAATGCAAAAACTTTGCGGGAGCGATGGTGCGGGTCTCGGTAATCAACAAACAAGGTCTCTATACCCGTGCTCTCATAGCCGAATGGAAG
>SDBS01004156.1_pt1 | contig 14188 bp, 11 predicted proteins | sample 2277091 | NCBI WGS metagenome assembly SDBS01 (sample SAMN10404972, study PRJNA504765) | marine sediment metagenome | isolation source: marine sediment core GS10_PC15, 163 cmbsf | place: Arctic Ocean: Southern Knipovich Ridge | collected 2010
AAAAGCTGCCATTATATGTGAAGAACAGGTTGACCGGTTACAGCATGAATATCTGGGGAAAACGGATTTCCGGTTTCTATTGGAACAAGAAGTTCTCGGATCGTATGAAGATGGATGACTGTGCCAGGTGCCATACCGAGAAGGGCCAGGAACAGAACAACGCCTGTTTTGTGTGTCATAAGTAGTGTCTATCCAGAAATGAGATAGTTTTTGCAAGGTCAAGGAAAATGAGGGTTTTAACCGCAGGAATACATTGAAGTATTTCGAGGATTAAAATCCGAATCTGACGAAGAGATTGTGAAAAATAGCCATTTATGGATGGGCACTAAGTAAGGGGATAAGGACTATGAAATTAACCAGAAGGAACTTCATCGCAGCTGTCGTTGGCGGGATAGCGGGTATTCAGGCAACCCCGCTTCCCTGGAAAATAACCGATGATGTGGCCATATGGACCCAAAACTGGCCCTGGGTGCCAGTTCCCCCAACGGGTGAGTTCACAGAGGTCAGCTCGGTGTGCAATCTCTGTCCCGGTGGATGTGGTATCGCGGTGAAAAAGGTGGATGAGAGGGCCGTAAAGATTGAAGGCCGTACCGACTATCCAGTCAACCCGGGAGGCATTTGCCCGGTAGGTATGGGCGGGCTCCAGTTGCTTTACGATGAATCTTTAAGATTTACCGGTCCTATGAAGCGTGCTGGTCTCAGGGGTGCGGGCGAATTTACGGAAATTTCCTGGGGTGAGGCCTTTGACATATTGGCCGGGAGAATTTCAAGCCTTCGCAAGAAAGGAACGCCCGAGGCAATTGCTGCCGTGGACGGAAATCCTGAAGGGACAACCGTATCGGTCTTGATCAAACGGCTGATGAAGGCGATGGGAAGCCCTAATTATGTCAGGCCCCTTTCCATAACTGATACCTACCGGATGGGGAACCTCCTTATGCAGGGGACACTGGCCCCTATGGCTTATGACCTTGAAAATTCCGATTACGTTTTGAGCTTCGGATGTGGCCTTCTTGAGGGATGGGGAGCGCCAGGCAGGGTGATGAATGCGTGGGGCATGTGGCATGACGGGAATCCGGCCAAGAGAAAAACCCGGATTGTACAGGTAGAGTCAAGGGCATCAAACACGGCTTCCAAGGCAGATATGTGGGTCGCCCCCAAGCCCGGGACCGATGGGGCTCTGGCCCTGGGTCTTGCTCATGTGATCATCAAGTCAGGCCAGTATGATTCCCGGTTTGTAGCTGACCATTCTTCCGGCTTCGATGATTGGAGATCATTGGAGGGGACAAATCACATCGGTTTTAAGACGTTAGTCCTTGAAAAATACTCCCCTGAACAAGTGGCAAAAATAACAGGGGTAAATCCTAAAACCATTGTCTCTTTAGCCAAGGGCTTTGCTAACGCAAAGGCCCCGGTTGCAGTTTACGGCAAAGGGAAAGATAGTCTGAACGGCAGTTTGTATGAGTTTATGGCTGTTCAGAGCCTAAATGCCCTGAAGGGGAGCATCAACAGATCCGGGGGGGTCCTCCTGCCTGACCCCATTCCATTAAGCAATCTTCCTCCCTTGGAGGTGGATGCTATTGCGAGCGAGGGGCTCAAGAGACCGAGACTCGACCAGGCAGGGACGATGCGATATCCCTTCACCGATAGTCTGATTAACAATTTTACAGATGCCATTAACCGCAATCCCAAATCCCCTGTGGACACACTCCTCGTATTCTCGGCTAACCCTTTCTTTACTCTCCCTGACGGGGGTGGCTTCAAAAACGCCCTGGAAAAAGTCCCGTTTATCGTCAGTTTTTCCCCTTACCGTGATGAGACGGCCAATATGGCTGATCTTATTCTTCCTGACTGTACCTATCTCGAAAAGATAGATGATATTGTCTGGCCAACCGGCTTGCAGTATCCCCTTTACGGGTTGTCGAAGCCGGTGGTAGAGCCCCTGTATAACACGAGAAACACCGGGGACGTTGTGATAGAGTTGTCAAGGGCCATCGGTGAATCGGTGGGATCAGGCTTTCCGTGGGAAAATTTTGAAGAGGCCCTCCAGGCAAGGGCGAAAGGGCTCTTTGATGCCGGAGGAGGGCTTGTCAGCTATGACCCTGATGCCCCTGCATGGCAAAGGCAAAAAGCCGGAAATGGACCCAAGCCCGGGTACAAGTCCTTTGATGAGATGTGGGAGGGAATACAGTCCGGGGGCATGTGGTATCGTCCCGTGAGTTCACCCAAGAGCTGGCAGGGACTCTTTAACACACCAAGCGGGAAATTCGAATTCTGCAGTAAACTGATTGCCCAGGCGATTGAGCATTACTCAAACAAAGTATCAAAAAAAGCGGCCCTGAAAAATATGGGCCTCGCCGCCATAGACGATGAGGCCTGTATGGCCCATTACCAGGCCCCGAAAGCCGGTGCTGATCGCTCAGTATACCCGCTCCTGATGCTCCCCTATGAAATGATCAATTTAGCCAGCGGGTGGATACCGAGCCCACCTTTTCTGTATAAGACCATCTTTGAAAATCAGCTTTTAAAGGATAAATCCTTTGCCGCTATCAATCCCGGGACAGCCGCCAAATACCACCTCAAAGAAGGCGAGCTGGTTGCTGTCAAATCGCCGGCCGGAGAAGTGCAGGTGCGCATAAATCTCTTTGAAGGGGCAATGCCCGGTATTGTCTATTTACCCTTAGGGTTCGGGCATACCGCCTATGACGAGTTCCTGAAGGGCAAGGGCGTCAATCCCAATAACATTGTCCAGGCAGGGCAAGACCCTATAAGCGGCTACCCGGTCTGGTGGAATACGCCGGTGAAATTAGTGAAGGTGTGATGCTGGATGCTGGATGCCGGATATTCGATATTAGATGCGGGATATTGGGGGTTTGAAGAGCCTTGTTGGAGGCTTCCAATTTGCGATTTCCAGTTTCAAGTTTCAAATTTCAAGTTTCACAAGAGGTAACTCATGAAAAAAGGAAATGACCACGGGAAAAATAAGTATGGCATGGTCATCGATATTGACAAATGCACGGGTTGCGGAACATGCATGGTCGCCTGTGCAGCCGAAAACAACGTCTCCGTGAGGGCTGACCAATCGGATAAGGAACGTACGATCACCTGGATGAATCTTTACAAGATCTCCAACGGAAAGGAGTTCCCCCACACTGAGGTCAGTTATTTTCCCAGGCCGTGCATGCACTGCGACCATCACCCACCGTGCGTTTCCGTCTGTGTTTCCACTGCCACGAAATTGGATTTCAATACCGGGATTGTCAGCCAGATATATACCCGATGCATCGGTTGCAGGTATTGCCAGGCTGCCTGTCCCTATGGCGCCAGGTATTTCAACTGGTGGGACGTATTTCCCCAGGATAAGGGAATGGATCGCTACCTGACTCCAGAGGTCTCTCCCCGGATGAGAGGGGTTGTGGAAAAATGCACCTTTTGCCATCACCGGCGGATGCGGGCAAAAACCTTAGCCTATGCCGAAGACCGGAGGGAAATTGAAGAGGGTGAATACGTTACCGCCTGCACAGAGGCCTGCCCTGCCCAGGCCATCACCTTCGGGGATCTGAATAATCCCGAGCATGAAGTCTCCAAACTCATAAAACACCCCTTTACATTCAGACTTTTGGAGCGGATCGGCACGGAACCGAAGGTCTATTACCACTCCACCAGGGATTGGATACGCAAGTTAGGCGACAACTTCCTGCCCGGCGAATATACGCCAGTGGTCAATCAGACCTGGGCGGAAGAGGAATGGTCCACAAAACCGGGACGCGATGAGTTTTAATGACAACGACCTAAATAGTGTCTGACCGAAAACCCTGTTCAGGCACGATTTTGGATTTAAAAACTCACACAAATTAGGACGAAATAACTGCTACATTTGAAATTTATTTTTGGATTCATACTCTTAATCGTAATCTTAATCATAATCGTTTTGAGTAAGATTAGGATTATGATTAAGATTATGAAATAGGGAAGTTATTTCGTTCAGGCACTAAGTAGACACTGTATAGATTACTGGTTTCAGGAGGACGAGTAATGGATTCGCCATTATTACCGCATGGAGTTAAGAGATGTTCCACATGGGCCTTTTTTTTCTGGACCCTGCCGTGGGTAGCCCTCTTGGCATGGGGGGGGCTATCGGCCTTCCTATGCCTGTGGAAGGGATTGAACCAGACAAACATGAGCAATATTTTTGCCTTTGCCCTCTGGATCGTATTTGATTTGGCAATAATCGCCTTAGGCGCCGGCGCATTTTTCACCGGATTCCTCACCTATGTTATGGGTCAAAAGGAATTGAAAAATATCATCAAACCCGCGGTGATCATAGGCTTTATCTGCTATTCAGGCGCCATGGCCATGTTGGGTATCGACATTGGCCAGCCGATCAGAGGGTGGTTCATCTTCTGGCACGCCAATATACATTCCATGTTGGTTGAAGTGTCCTTCTGTATCACATGTTATCTGATGGTCTTAGCAATTGAGTTCATACCGATTATTTTAGAAAACAGAAAGTTAGAAGAGATAAAAGAACTCCGGATTTTTGGACATAATCTCCATGAAATCATGGCCGTTTTTGCCGCAACCGGTACGTTCCTGTCGTTCTTTCACCAGGGGTCCTTAGGCGGTATGTTCGGTGTTATGTATGCGAGACCATTTGCAGCGAGGGAGGGCTTTTACATCTGGCCCTGGACATTTTTTCTCTTTATTCTTTCAGCAATAGCCTGTGGTCCCTGTTTCACCATCCTATGTACGAAATTAACCGAATTCTTTACACGCAAAAAGCTTGTTCCTGACAGCGCCATTCAGCTCCTTGCAAAGATATCGGCATGGCTCCTCTCTCTGTATGTGGTCTTAAAGATCGCTGATTATTTGGGCTGGATGTACGGTATCATCCCGAGGTCAGGGCTGACATTTGAGAGCTTTTTCAGGGAAGGGCCATACGGCGCCTATTTAATCGTATGCGAGATAATATTCTGCGGTATCTTACCTGCGATTATCCTTATGCTCCCCAAGGGAAGAGAAAGCCAGGGTTGGCTTATAATTGCATGCCTGTTAAACTGTACGGGGATTGTCCTGAACCGTTTCCTCTTTATCGTAGTAACTCTGGCAATACCTGTAATGCCCTTTGATAGGTTCTGGGGCTATCTCCCCACGTGGCAGGAATGGGGCATCGGAATGGCTGTGGTCGGTTATGGATTCCTGCTGTTTTCAGCCGCCTACCGATATCTGCCCATATTCCCCCAAGAAAGAGAGCTGAACCCTATCACAGAATAGTGGAGAATTAGGAAAGGAGGCAGACCTCACAAGGAGAATTATAATGACACCGTTTTCTTTTGAATGGCAGTGGAACCTTGAATATCTGATATTCTTCGGGCTCCTTTATATCGCCCTCGGCATCATAGGCGTAGGCATTACCTTCACAGTGATAAAGACCGGCCTGCAGGCCCTTGGGTTCATGAGGGAGAGGCATTTCTGAAAAGGAATTGCGAAGTTAAATCCACAGAACCGTGTCCTGCAGCCAGTGAACATTGTCCTGAGACGGATAATCTAAGTTGAAATTGAGTCCGCGGCTCTCCTTTCGGAGGGAGGCGCAACTGATAATCAACTCGGCCACCAAGGCGATGTTACGGAGTTCAAGCAGGTCCTGAGTTACTAAGAAGTCCCAATAATACTCCTTGATCTCTGATTGTATATTTTCTACCCGGGTCTTTGCCCGTGCCAACCGTTTGTTTGTCCTCACAATCCCCACATAATTCCACATAAAGCTCCTGATTTCATCCCAGTTATGTGAAACAACCACCATTTCCTCACTGTCTGTGGCGCTGCCCGGGTCCCACTGGGGGGCCTTGGGAAAGGGTTCGTTCTTTTTGTCCTCCATCTCGGCAGCCGATTTCAGAGCAGCACGTCTCGCAAAGACAAGGGCTTCAAGGAGTGAATTGCTGGCTAAGCGGTTTGCTCCATGCAATCCTGTGCAGGCGACCTCGCCGATTGCGTATAGATTGCGCAGGTTTGTTTTTCCGGTCTCGTCTGTGAGAAGTCCGCCGCACATATAATGGGCAGCAGGGACCACCGGAATCGGTTCTTTGGTAATATCAACCTGGAACTTCAGGCACGTCTCATGGATATGGGGGAACCTGTCAGTAATAAATCCCGAGTCTTTATGGCTGATATCCAAGTAGACGCATTCATCCCCGCTTTTTTTCAGTTCCATGTCAATCGACCTGGCCACAATATCCCTGAATGCCAGGTCCTTGAGGGGATGGTATTTCTCCATGAACCGGTTTCCTTTTTTGTCCAAAAGCACGCCTCCCTCTCCCCTGACCGCTTCGGAGATCAAAAAGCTCTTGGCCAATGGGTGATACAAGCATGTGGGGTGGAACTGGACAAATTCCATATTGGCGACCTTAGCTCCGGCACGATACCCGATGGCAACCCCATCTCCAGTGGCAATATCAGGGTTGCTCGTATACAGGTATACCTTGCCGGCGCCTCCGGATGACAAGACAGTAACTTTAGACAAGAAGGTAATTATGTCGCCCTGTTCCACGTCCAAGACATAGGCCCCCCAGCAGGTCTCACTGGTTTCAGTGGCGATGATCCCGCGACGGATCAACTTGGATTTGGTTATTAGATCGATCGCCATATGGTTTTCATAGATCCGGATGTTTTTGTCCTCTTCTGCGCGATCGAGCAGGATACGTTCCACCTCCCGGCCTGTCAGGTCTTTGGTGTGAACTATTCGACGTTTCGAGTGTCCACCCTCGCGGCCCAGATCAAGGGCCTCTCCATCTTTTTCCTGGTGCGAAAAACAGACCCCCATGGCAATAAGCTCTTCAATTCTCTCAGGGCCCTCTTCCACCACAAGCCTCACAATATCCTCATGGCAGAGGCCGTCACCCGATTTGAGGGTGTCGTTTATATGGAGATCAAAGCTGTCTTCCTGATCAAACACCGAGGCGATACCGCCCTGGGCATAGTTGGTGGACCCTTCTGCCTTTTCCTTCTTGGTTACTACAGCCACTGTCCCTGTCCTGGCCGCCTGCAGGGCAAAGCTCAACCCGGCGATGCCGCTCCCGATAACCAGATAATCCGTTATAATTTCCATATTTGCTCCCCAGAAAAACAACCTTGAACCTTTGAACCTAACATCTTTCTTCAACAATCGAGGTCACCGCCGAGTCCCGAATTACGAATTTTTACTTTTATTTTGTTTCGCGGTTTTCACACTTGCCACAAAAATAATTCTTACGGCAAAATCAATGAGACGATCCTCAAGGTCAAATTTTTTCTTTTCCTTCGTCACTCGTCACTACTTGATCCCGCTGTAAGCGGGATTACTATTACACAGGCAACTTAAATTGCCAAGTTTGCAGAAAGAACTTTCAGGACACGGAATAGTAACCTTTGAGCTTCCAAACCCATACCAAGATATCAGCCTGTTTCCATATGCTCAAGTATTTTATTCGGCAATCCCTCTCTCGTGGGAATTGCCCGCTAGAACTCCGAGTTGACACAAACAGCAGGTGTTGTTAACATCTTGCCCTCAAGAGAGGGGCACTGACTCCTGGCCACACAAGAAATGATGCTGCCCCTTTGAGCCATTTTTTGGATTCATACTCTTAATCGTAATCTTAATCATAATCGTTTTGAGTAAGATTACGATTATGAGTATGATTATGAAATAGTTATTTCGTTCAGACACTAATTATGAAAAAACTCAGAACTAACTCCAAACTCCAAACTCCAAACTCCAAACTCCAATACCATGCCTGTCTATGAATACAGGGCCCTTGACAGGGCGGGCAAGAACAAGAATGGAATCATTGATGCTGACAGCCCGGTAGCGGCCAGGCAGAAGCTGAGGGGATCGGGGGTCTTTACAATAGAATTGAAAGAGACCTCGTCCACGCCCGGACAGGCGGCTCCGGACCAGACTTCCATTTCTACCTTTTTCAAGCGGGTCAGGCCAGCAGAGCTTTCTGTTGCCACCCGGCAGTTGGCGATCCTGTTGGGGGCAGGAATCACACTGGTTGCATCCTTGGACGCCATGATATCGCAGGTTCCGAATCCCCTCCTGAAAAAGATTTTGGCTCAGATCAAGGAATCCGTAAATGAGGGGAACAGTCTGGCCTTTTCATTGTCCCGGCATCCCAAGGTCTTTTCGCAGATCTATGTCAACATGGTGAAAGCCGGCGAGGAATCTGGCTCACTTGATCTGGTTCTCGATCGTTTAGCGGAATTAACTGAGCATCACCAGGCCTTGAGGGGTCGTCTGAAAGCGGCCTTAGCTTACCCCGCCTTCATGCTTTTAATCGGCGGCCTGGTACTCTTTTTTCTAATCACCTTTATCGTGCCCAATATTACAAAGATCTTCGACGAGATGCACCAGGTTTTGCCTCTTCCCACCCTGATACTCATAGGGGTAAGCAATTTCCTTAAGTCCTTCTGGTGGCTCGTTATCGGGGGATTGGGATGCGCTGTTCTGCTGATAAGGAGGTTAATCAATACGCCTAATGGGAGGCATATATGGGACCGCTTAAAGCTCCGGACCCCTGTTATCGGCCCTGTCAATACCAAAACGGCAATGGCGCGATTTTCGAGGACGTTGGGCAGCCTGCTTCAAAATGGTGTTCCCCTTCTCCCTGCCCTCGGTATAGTCAGAAACATTGTCAGCAACACGATCATTGCTGAGGTCATTGATAATTCTATGGATGACATCAGGTCGGGTAAGGCCCTTGCTGTGTCCCTTTCCCGGAGCCGCTGGTTCCCCCCCATTGCAATACAGATGATTTCTGCAGGAGAACAGAGCGGGGAGATAGAGAGCATGCTAAACAAGATCGCAGATATTTATGAAGGTGAGGTAGAATCACAGGTCCTTGCCATGACCTCCATGTTGGAACCGGTCATGATTCTGTTCATGGGTTTGACCGTTGGATTTATCGTTATCTCAATACTCCTCCCCATCTTTGAGATGAACCAGATGATACGGTGAGGGGTTTTTACAGGCGTATCATAATCTTAATCGTACTCTTAATCATAATCGTGTTGAGTAAGATTAGGATTATGATTAAGATTATGAAATAGGGAAGTCATTTCGTTCAGACACTATATAAGGCTCTGGAGGGTCAGCAAGATGTATAAACGTAGATGGGATAAAGGCGGGTTTACGCTGATCGAACTCATGGTGGTCATTGTCATCCTTGGGATATTGGCAGGGCTTATTATCCCGAGAATCATGGGGAGGCCTGAAGAGGCCAGGCAGATGAAGGCCCAGATTCAGATAGAAAGCATAGAGACCGCCCTCAGACTGTACAAGTTAGATAGTGGTGCATATCCCTCCACCGAGCAGGGCCTCCAGGCCCTTGTGGAGGCTCCGACAGTAGGGGAACTTCCCAGGGCCTGGCGAGAAGGAGGCTATTTGGAAAAGGGGAAGGTTCCCAAAGACCCGTGGGATAATGAATTCATCTATCTCAGCCCCGGTGTTCATGGGGATTATGACCTTGTCGCATACGGCGCTGATGGCGAGGCAGGCGGAGAGGGCAAAGACAAGGATATCAATAGCTGGGAACTGGATTAAGGGATCAGAGGGTTGCGGGTTCTTGGATTGATGATTGTTGATTGAAAAGCCAACTACTGACAATAATTCGCAATTGCCCGTAAAAAGGACTTTTTACGGGCGCATCATAATCTTAATCGTACTCTTAATCATAATCGTGTTGAGTAAGATTATGATTAAGATTAAGATTAAGAAATAGGAAAGCTATCTCATCCCTTAACCTTTGAACCTGTGAACGCCTTCGAAATTCTTTTACAACCATTGAACAAGGTCTTGATGTGACAAAAAAGGCCGTTTTCCTCGACAAAAAGGGGTATACCCTTATTGAACTCATCGTTGTCGTTCTGCTGATCGGGATGGTGCTGACCTTAGCCGTCCCCCGGCTTCGAAATGCCTTGCTGACAGATAACCTGAAGGGTGCTGCACGCAAGATGATAGGCATAATCAACAACTTGAGAAACGAAGCGATTAGGGAGCAAAGGGATTATTTTCTTCATCTTGACCTGGATGCCAACAGGTTCTGGGTAAGTTATGGGTCCATGACCGACGAGGAGCGGGCAGTTGCCAGCGAAGAGGGGTCGAGCCTCCCTCCCGATATTCGCATCCATGATCTTTGGATAAAGGGAAAGGGGAAGATGGTGGAAGGAGTGACCCGGATCAGGTTCGCCCGGAGGGGTTATACCCAGAAGTCAGCCATCCACTTGAGTTCCGAAGATGGGAGAGATCTTACCCTGGTCCTGAGCCCTTTTTTGGGCAAGGTCAAAGTGATTGAAAGGTATGTGGAGTTTGATTGAGGGATGCTGGGGATTGGATACTTGATACTGGATGCTTGTCGAAGATCCCGTTTTTAAGCGGGGATAGTGGGGAGTAGTGCTCTGTTCCGAAAATTGTTTTCATAATCTTAATCTTAATCTTAATCATAATCTAATAAGCTCTAATGATGTCTAAAATTTTTGATCATGAAAAACTGCATGTGTACCAGGGCATCAATGGATGTGATTAAGATTATGATTACGATTAAGATTAAGAGGATGGGTATTGGGTGTTTGAATAATCTGCGTAAATCTGCGTAATCTGCGGATGGGGTTGGGAGGTTTTTGTCCTTAATGAACTTCAAACTTCAAACTTCAAACTTCAAACTTCCTTTTTCCCCCGGTTTTACCCTTCTTGAGGTTATGATAGCCGTGGCTATTATCGCCATTGCCCTTATGGCGGTCTTAGGTTCCCAGTCCCAGGGGCTCTCCCTATCCGGTGAATCGAGATTTAACAGGACCGCCGCCCTCCTTGCTCAGGGAAAAATGGCAGAAATAGAAGCGGTCAAGGACCAGAGGGATCTCAGCTCCGATTCGGGTGATTTTGGAGATGAGTTTCCCGGTTACACCTGGCAATTGTCGGTGCACGACGTCTTGTTTGAAGGGGTTGAAAAGCTTTCGGACCGTCTGAAGCAAATCGACTTAGAGGTCTCTTGGGGGTCGGATGAACTCTATAAATATCACGTCAGGTTGTATCGATTTTTTCCGGAAGGAACCTGAGGATTGATGATTGAACGTGAAACCTGCAACCTCTGAACCTTTTAACCTTATTTCATAATCGTAATCATAATCGTAATCTTACTCAAAACGATTAAGAGTACGATTAAGATTATGAATCCAAAAAAAATATCAAGTTCTGAACTCCCGAACCCTGAAACCCGTAACCCGCATATGAACAAAACCGGAAAAACAGGAAAAGAGAGGGCTGCGAGAGGTTTCACCCTTCTCGAGATCCTTATTGCCATATTCATATTTGCACTCGTTGCCTCGGCGATATTCACTGCCTATACAGGAACTTTCAGGATAATAGATGAGTCCGAATCCAGGGCAGATATCTGTGAAATGGCCGGCATTGCCTTAGAAAGGATCTCTGAGGACCTGGAATCTGCGTATCTCTCCAATATAGCGCAAACCCCCGGATCTGATGAGGCTAATCCCGGAGAGGTCCTGTTTGTGGGAGAGAAAAAGGAGCTAATGGGACGGAGTTGTGGGGCTTTAAGGTTTTTATCCCTTGCACATCTTACCTTCTCAGAAGAAGAACCGGTCGCCAAACCAACTGAAATAGTCTATTATGTGGCAACAAAAGGCGAGGAGGGCCTCCTGGAACTTTATCGTTCTGACACGCCCCTGGGGCACGAAAGACCGGATTCGGAGAGTGGGGGGCTGCTCCTTTGCGAGGGGCTTTTATCTATCGATTTCATCTATTATGATTCTGATGGCGAACCCCACGAAACCTGGGATTCCGGAGAGGAAGAATCAAAGGGAAAACTCCCCTCAAGGGTTTCCATCTCGATGGAATTTGAAGACAGCACGAACCCGGACACGCCTTATAAATTCATGACAGGTGTCGCGATCCCGATGGGGGGTTAGGATTGACGATTGAAAAGCCAACGGGTTGCGGGGTTGATATTTTTTTTGAATTCATAATCATAATCGTACTCTTAATCATAATCGTGTTGAGTAAGATTAGGATTATGATTACGATTATGAAATAAGGTTCAAAGGTTACGGTTACGGGTTTCCCCTGACTTCTGACTTCTGACTTCTGACCTCTGTCTTTTTGCGGGTTGCACGGCTCAAACGTTTTTCAGTATCCAATAGCCAATGACTATTTGTTGTCCGAAGTCCGAAGGCCGAATCAACAATCAACAATCCAATGGCCAGGGATTCAGGAGTATCTATCAAAAGGTGCAATCTATTCTTAAAGACAACAGGGGTTTTGCCTTGATCCTCACGATCCTGATCGTCAGCTTGGTAGTCGTGCTGACACTACAGTTTAACAACTCCATGTGGTCTGACCTCTATTCATCTGCAAACCTCCGTGATGGCATCAGGCTCAGGTTTATTGCCCGATCAGGCGTTAATTGCGCCCTCGCGGTTCTCTCTGAAGACTCCTCTTCAAGCGACTTTGATTCCCTGCAAGAGGTCTGGGCCAATTCAAAAGAGCTATCTCTAAACTCTGTCACCATGTTTGAAAATGGACATTTTCAGGTAAAAATCTCAGATCTTTCCGGAAAAATTCAGGTTAATCGGCTGATTAATGAGGATGGAAAATATAATGAAGCACAGAAAATGCTCCTTATGAGGTTCCTGAGTTCCGAACAGTTCCGGCTTGATTCCGGGGAGGTGGGAAATCTGATAGATGCCATAAAGGACTGGATTGACCCGGACGATGATGTAACCCGATTTGGGGCGGAAAACGGATATTATCAGTCCTTAGAAAACCCTTACTCCTGCAAGAACGGACCTATAGAATCTTTGGGCCAGATGCTCCTTATAAAAGGCGTAACGAGGGAGCTTTTTTACGGCAATGAACATGGGCCCGGCATTTCGAACTACTTGACTGTCTATGGCGATGGTAAGATCAATATTAATACGGCTGATCCCCTGGTATTGTGCTCTCTTTCCGATGATATTGATATGGAGATGGTCAGTGATATGATCGAATATCGGGTCGATGAAGGGAATGACCTGAAAGATCCCGGTTGGTACCGGAAGGTCGCAGGGATGGGCGATGCGGCAATCGAATCTGGCCTGATCAAGACCTCAAGCCCTTACTTTGAGATAGAATCAGCGGGCATTTCGGGGGCCATGAATAAAAGGGTTGCGGCGATAATCAAAAGGGAAGGCGAAAAGCCGATTCAGGTATTGGCCTGGGAAGTTGAATAATGCAGGGAAAAATCACAGGTATTGACATAACCGAGGATCAGATTACCGCTGTCCAGGTCAAGGCCGGGCTAAAGGGATACCAGGTCCTTGCCTGTGCCCGGGTTCCTGTTGAAGATGGGGGGCTAAATGAGGCGCTGGAATCCCTGTCCGAGTCTATTGACCTGAAGAGTGACTCATATTTAGCCACAATTCCTGGAGGCCATGTCTCATTCAGAAATGTTCAAATGCCCTTTAAGGACGTGAAGAAAATCAGGCAGGCCCTTCCCTTTGAAATGGAGAGCATGCTACCATTCCAGGCAGAGGATCTGCTGATAGATTTCATTATGACCGATGGTCCGGCCAGGGGTGAAGTCTTAGCTGCTTCTTGCAACAGGGGGTTTATTTCAGAATATTTAGGGACACTGCAACGAAACGGGATTGATCCGGATGTGGTAGAGATCAGGTGCTCGCCTTTGGCCTCCTGGTTATTGAGGCAGCCGGGAACACCTGACCATATCCTTTTGTTAGAGATTGGCGAGAAAAACAATACTATGGTCCTGTGCCTGAATAGGCGTATTGCCTTGATTCGTGTATTCAGCTCCAACAATGCCTCCATCATTCAATCCATCCCAAAGGACAACGACACCGGTGACTTGGAGGTGCCTCCCCCCGAAGAGGTTGTGGCATGCTTCAATCTCCTCTGCGCCACCATCCGGAATACGGTACACGCCTTTGCTTCCCAGAGAAATACTCTCCCAGGCCCGGAAAAGCTCTTTCTTACCGGAATAGGGGCACTTTACCCAAAGGCAGAGGAAGTTCTGAGCCAATCTCTTAACATGCCGGCAGAACGGATTGATATGAGTAATGATAACAGGATCAGGATGGGTGCTGATATTGTTAGGGACTGGTCTCCTGCCCTGATGAATGGCGCGCTTTCCTTAGCGCTCAGGAATAC
>SDBS01004157.1_pt1 | contig 14187 bp, 10 predicted proteins | sample 2277091 | NCBI WGS metagenome assembly SDBS01 (sample SAMN10404972, study PRJNA504765) | marine sediment metagenome | isolation source: marine sediment core GS10_PC15, 163 cmbsf | place: Arctic Ocean: Southern Knipovich Ridge | collected 2010
ATGTTCCCCCTCGATGATAACTTCCTTTTTTCCAGCAGATTCCACCCTGCCTATCATCCTCGCGTCAACCCCGAATGACCTGGAGATTTCAATGATTTCTTCGGCATGATGTGGAGCTATATAGATCTCAAAGCGATGGCCCATATTGAACACCTGGTACATTTCGCGCCATGGGGTACCTGACTGTTCATGGATCAACCGGAACAGGGGTGGCAGGTCGAACAGGTTATCCTTGATCACCCGGAGCCGGTCTATAAAATGCATTACCTTGGTCTGTGCACCGCCTGAACAGTGGATCATCCCATGTATTTCCGTACCAAAACCTTCCAGGATCCTGGCCACCACAGGAGCATATGTACGGGTAGGCGACAACACCAGTTTGCCCGCGTCCAGAGGGGATCCGGAGACCTGATCCGTGAGTTTGCAGGATCCTGCATAAACCAGCTCTGCGGGTACTGATCCATCATAACTCTCCGGGTACTTCTCCGCATAGATCCGGGAAAATACATCATGACGCGCTGATGTCAGGCCATTGCTTCCCATTCCTCCGTTATAAGCTGCCTCATAGCTTGCCTGACCAAAGGATGCCAGTCCCACAATAACATCCCCATCCCTGATCTGGTTTTCAATGACCTCCGAGCGTCTCATCCGGCATGATACCGTTGAATCCACAATTATGGTTTTCACCAGGTCCCCCACATCAGCTGTTTCTCCTCCAGCACTGTATATACCTATACCCTGGTCCCGCATCAGCTGCAGAAATTCTTCTGTTCCATTGATAATTTCAGCGATCACCTCTCCGGGTATCCGCATCTTATTTCTACCAATGGTGGAAGAGACAAGGATATCGTTGAATGCACCAATACACAGCAGATCATCCAGGTTCATGACGATGGCATCCTGTGCAATGCCTTTCCACACAGAAATATCCCCGGTTTCTTTCCAGTAAAGGTAGGCAAGCGAGGATTTGGTGCCGGCACCGTCGGCATGCATAACCATGCAATATTCCTCATCCTTCCCGAGAATGTCAGGCATGACCTTGCAAAAAGCATTGGGAAACAGTCCTTTATCAATGTTCTTAATGGCATTATGGACATCGGTTTTGGCATGGGACACACCACGCTGACCATATTTTGATTGATCCTGCATGCGATCTTTACGTATCTTTGTTTAGCATTGCAAATGTCGCAAAGTTTCATAAAGATGACAAATCCCGATAACGATCACCGTCTGTTGCTTGGAAACAGGATCCCGCATGAGTTTTTTATCACAAAAGGATCAGGAGAGAGCGATATCACCATCCATGCCGGGTCCTTCCACCTTGCATTATGCAATGCAGGGATCGGCATGAAGAATATCATAAGCTATTCCTCTGTACTGCCGGAGGAGGCCAGACAGATAGCGATGCCCGAAAATATGAAGCAGGGTGATGTAATGGAGGTGATCATGGCTGCGGGACATTGCCGTAAGGGGGAACGGATCACTGCGGGCATGGCCATGGCATGGTTGACAGAGCGGGATACTGGTTTGAAATTCGGGGGACTGGTTTGTGAACTCAGCGGGAATTACCCGGTGGAAGAAATCGAAGAGAAACTGAATGAAAGCATGCAGGAGATATACCACCATGGGTATGAAGAATACAAGCTGGGGGAATTACAACTGATCACAGAAACATTTGTGCCTCACAAGCAATATGGCACTGCCCTTGTGGCTCTTTGCTTTAATAGCTATCTATTCCCGGTACTGGATAATGGGAATTAATGATTCAGTGCCAGGTGTGATTATTATGGTATCAATAATGATAGGGTTCGTTAACTCTGTAATTGATATAAATCTGAGGCTAATTTTTTACTTTGGATATGATATCCAATACTGTTTGATCTGCCCTGGGACTGAGTTTCATTAAGTCTACTATATCCAGGGGAACGGCTTGTGATACGGAATCTATGCTTGCCGCCATGCCTGCAAAATATGTCCCAATGGGAAAACAACCTGACGCCATTGCTTCTAAAAATACAAGGGGACCGGCTTCCGCTACAACTGATGGAAAAATCGCAACATCACATGCTGGAAACAGGCAACATAGTTCTCTATGAGTAAGGTACCCAGTAAAGATTATATTTTTTTCACTTATATATTTTTGTGCTTTTTGAAAGTATTTATCGAGTTCATTTGATTTTTTCAGATGATCAAAATAAAATTGCGTCTCCTCCAAAGATTTTTCACCGTTACTTTCTAATTCTCTTCCCCAGTTTACAATATTTAAGACTAAATCTATATGTCCATTTTGTAATGCCCAGATTAGAGCCTCAAGCGGCTCGCGCTGTGGTCCGTGCCCAACTACAATCAAACGCGTATTTGGTTCAGCAGCAAGTATTTCAGGCAGGGCAGCTACAACTGAATGTAGTCCCTTGTTTGCTATCAGCCGTCCAACAAACAGGATAATCTTTTCATTATCCCAGTCTATCATCTGCAACTTTTCCTCAACATTATCATCTGTTAATTTTGCATTGTAGGAGGCTGAAGCATTTATAACTTTCAACAATTCCTGTTTAGAAATACCGGGGGTCAATTAATTTTGCATATTTTGTGAATGGAGATTTGTTTTTCCGCGTTGCACATCTTTCAATAACTCATATAACTCGTTAATTTTGTCTTTCCTGTCTTTCACTTTTACAGTATTGAAAAGTGATGTATTGACGCCTAAATGCAATTCTAACATTTTTGATTCCATCTCAGGTATTGCTGTAAATAATTCCTTTAACCTGTTTCTTATTTCTTTACCAATAACGTATATCCGTTGTGCCTCATCAAATGCATGCTCAGCATATTTAAAATACCTCTTATCTTTCTTTACCGCATATTCAATAGCGCTGCCATGGGGCATTATTGCATAGGGTATCCTCCGTTTTTTGGCTACCTGCTGTGCAACAACTGACATGAGAACCGCATGGTTCGCATGAATGACTTTTACCTGATTTTCGTCTACTATCTGGGTGAGTACTTTAATGTTTATCTGTAAATATTTTTCAATTTCTGTATCATCAAGGTCGATCATTGGTTGTGGATCAGAAAATTCCTCGTATTTGTCACTAACATAAACGGGCAATGTATTTCCAAGCTTTGGTTTATGCATAATGCACTTACCTGGATAAACGGGATCGCGTTTTAATATAGTTTCTCTTTTACCATTAGAATAATAAATTATCCCTTCACAAATAAAATCATATAATTCCGGGTGACTTTCCTGACATATCAGATGGACCGTTTCTCCATTACTACACATAGATTGAATAATAGACCGGGTCCATAAATTGCTGCCTGAACCTTCAAGCAAGTATCCATGTAAAATTGCAATCATACTTAAAAGGAGAATCCACGGTCAATCGGCTGACCGGTAATCAGTCCTGAGTACACGGAATTCCGTACGCCGGTTCAGCTGATGGGCTATTTCCTGCTCCTCTACACTGGTCAGGGAGTTAATATATGACTCGGTCAGTTCCGTTCCTTCATTTAAGAATTCATAATCACCATCAAGCCTTTTCGTTACAACCTTGGGCATTTCCTCGCCATAACCCTTGGCTGAAAGCCTGGCCGGATCAATGCCCCTTTCGATCAGATAATCAACGACGGACTGGGCCCTTTTCTGGGACAGTTCAATATTATCTTCGTTTGATCCCCTGATATCGGTGTGTGACATCAGCTCGATGGTGATGGTCGGATTGTCCGTAAGGGTTTCTATCAGTTTATCAAGAGAAACCATGGCTTCAGGCCTTAGGTCCCACTGGGCAAAATCATAGAAAACATTGCTGTTTGAGAGTTCAATGGTTTCCCGGATATTCGAAAGATAGATGGTTGTACGAAAATCTGTACTGTTGTTCAATCCCTTTGTGGTCTCCCTCTCCTTGCCGTTGAGGTACCCGTTCCTTGAGGCTACAAATACATAGTCTGTATTGGGCTTTAACATAAACCTGAAGGAACCGTCTTCACTGGTGGTTGTTTCTACGGTTATTCCATCACTTCCGATAGATTTTACCGTTGCCTCAACCAGAAGTTCATCCGTCTTATCATCCCTGACTTCACCAATCACATTAAATTTCATGGGGGGCAGTGCGAACATATAGATTTCATCATTTCCCCTTCCTTTCCGGGTTGAACTGAAATAACCACGTTCCATATCCGTTTCGAATACAATCCCGAAATCATCCGCAGCGGAATTGATCGGATATCTCAAGTTTTCGATCTTCCAGGAACCATCTTCCTGCTCATTGGCCCTGAATATATCCAATCCACCCATTCCAATCCTTCCGTTAGAAGAGAAGTAGAGCGAGCCGTCATGATGTAAAAAGGGAAACATTTCATCATCAACCGTATTGATGGCTTCAAGATTCTCAGGCCTGCCCCATTCACCACCTTTGCTGTCGCGTGATGCAAACCAGATGTCTTTTCCTCCCACTCCCCCGGGCATGTCAGAGATAAAATACAGGGTAAGCTCATCAGGTGTAAGAGCAGGATGTGCGACAACTATACTGTCATCCGCCAGGGTAAGGGGTTCCGCCTCAGACCAGGTTTCTCCGCTCCTTGTTGTAGTATAAATCTGGCAGCCATAGTTGGCGTTCTTATTAATTTTGCAACGGGTAAAATACATGGTGGAATAATCATCCGTCAGCACCGGTGTACCCTCTTCGAATTCAGTATTCACATTTTCTTCCAGCGCAACCGGGACACTCCATTTTCCTTTCCTGTCCATTCTTGACAGGAAGATATCCGAAAAGTTTTCTCCGGTGGCCCCGTGCAGATCGTTCCCGGTAGCCTCCTCGCGTGAAGATGTGAAATACACGATCTTGTAGTCATCTTCCGCAAAATATGGACTGTAATCGCTCTGCCGGGAGTTAAAATACTTCATGTTCTCAACAATATAATTGGTAGGCCTCCGCATCCATTCCATCGCCAGTTCACAGGAAGTTATGCCTTCCTGTCCTCGGGGATCATCAGGCACCAGTTCCTTGTACCTCCTGTACTGCTCCGTGGCATCCTCGTATTCCTCGTCCATCCTGAGTGCATCCGCATAACGCAGATAGATGATCGGATTGGGATATTCACGCTGGATGGCCTGCTTATAGCGAAGTTCAGCTTTGTCTGGCTGATTGCTGATCCTGTAACACTCAGCGATCAGGAAAATAATTTCATTCTTCAGGTCCCTGTCATTGACCTTGTTATATGCATCTTTGAACAGATCAATGGCCACAATGTACTCACCTGCAGCATAGGCTGCCCTTGCCTTGGTGGTTTGATCCTTTTTTTTCTGGGCCTGTAAACCATGGGAACTAATCAATAACAGGCCGGCCAGCAGAAGATATACTATAGGCTTCATATGTATGGAGTCAATATTCATCATAAAATTAATCGATTTTTACGATATCTAAACCAGATAATATAAACAACGAAAAAAAATGACGAATAATATATCCGAAGCGGGCTACCTGACAAATAACAACTCCCTGTACTTGGGAAGGGGCCATGTCTCATTATCAACAATCAGCTCAAGACGGTCAATAGGGTCCCTGATGATATCCAGATAAGGATATACTTTTTCACTATAGAGGCTTGCCTTCTTACGGATGTCTTCAATGACATTCGCCTTTTTGCGTTCTTCTACCATTTGGCGAACTTTTAACTTAATTTCTGAAATGTGACCTGATATCTCCCTGATCCTGTCCAATCGGGCTGCAGAAAGCTCTTTGTACTCATCCTCTTCAAATACTTCCTTCATCCCCTTGACATTCTCAATCAGGTCACTCTGGTATTTAATGGCCGTCGGCAGGATATGGTTAATAGCCAGATCACCCAGCACCCTGGCTTCAATTTGTATCCTTTTTGTAAACATCTCCAGCGTGACTTCTGTTCTGCCCTCCATCTCTCTTTTAGAGAGTACATTCTGCCGCTCGTATAGCTCTATGGTTTTTTTCGTCAGGTATGAATCCATATTGGAAGGGACATCCCGCACATTGGATAATTTTCGCCTGGCTGCTTCCTTGATCCATTCCTCACTGTAATTATTACCTTCAAAACGAATGGATTTGGATTCAATGATATACTTACGCAGAACCTGGAAGATTGCCTCATCCTTCTTTATCTTCTTTCTAATCAGGCTGTTCACTTCTTTCCTGAACTGTATCAGCTGATCAGCCACGGCTGTGTTCAGGGCGATGATGGGTGATGCTACATTAGCGGATGCCCCTACTGCCCTGAATTCAAAACGGTTCCCGGTAAATGCAAATGGGGAAGTCCGGTTCCGGTCAGTATTGTCGAGTAGGATCCTGGGGATCTTGCCAATATTAAGCTTCAACTCTGTTTTTTCATCCGGCGTCATTTTTTTGTCTGTCACATTATCCTCTATAAGATCGAGCATTTCTGAAACCTTCGCTCCAAGGAAAGTGGAGATGATGGCCGGGGGGGCTTCATTCGCACCAAGCCTGTGTACATTGCCAGCCGTAGAAATGGTCGCCCGCAACAAGTCAGCATGTTCATGAACAGCTTTGATGGTATTCACCAGGAAGGTCAGGAACAGCAGATTGCTGCGTGGGGTTTTTCCAGGAGCAAGCAAATTGATCCCGTTGTCCGTCTGCATTGACCAGTTGCAGTGTTTTCCCGAACCATTGACCCCTGCAAAGGGTTTTTCATGGAAGATAACCCTGAAGTGGTGTTTCCTTCCAATATTTTTCATCAGGTCCATGATGAGCAAATTATGGTCTGAGGCCAGGTTTGCTTCTTCAAAAATTGGAGCACATTCAAACTGATTTGGTGCCACCTCGTTATGCCTGGTTTTCACCGGGATACCCAACTTATATGCTTCCACTTCGAAATGTTTCATAAAGGTAGAAACCCTCTCTGGTATAGAGCCGAAATAATGATCCTCCAATTGCTGATCCTTGGCTGATGCATGACCCATCAAAGTGCGGTCTGTCAATACCAGGTCAGGCCGGGCGTGGAAAAGGGCCTCATCGATCAGGAAATATTCCTGCTCCCAGCCCAGGGTCGGATTCACCTTGGTAACACTTCGGTCAAAATACAGACAAACCTCTGAGGCAGCCTTGTCAAGGGCATTCATTGATTTTAACAGGGGGGTTTTATGATCCAGTGCCTCACCGGTGTAAGAAACAAAGATGGTGGGTATGCTCAGGGTATTGCCTACAATAAAAGCCGGGGAGGTAGGATCCCATGCAGTATAACCCCTTGCTTCAAAAGTATTTCTGATCCCACCGCTGGGAAAACTGGAAGCATCGGGTTCTTGCTGGACCAGCTTGCTTCCCGAGAAATTCTCAATGACCAAACCTGCATCAGTTATTTCAATGAATGCATCATGCTTTTCAGCAGTGCCATCCGTCAGTGGATGAAACCAGTGGGTATAATGGGTAGCGCCTCTTTCCGTGGCCCAGGCTTTCATTCCAGCTGCCACCTCATCTGCCATCTTCCGGTCTATGCGGGAACCTTTATCAATGGAACGCTGTACACTGCTGTAAGCTTCCAGTGACAGGTATTTCTGCATCTTTTGCTTGTCAAATACATTAATACCGAAATAATCGGATATTTTATTAGAAGGGTAATCTATCTCTACAGGTTTCCTTCTGAGTGCCTCCTGTAAAGCCTGGAATCGTAAAATTGCCATGATCTGATTTTTCTAAATTGTTTTCAGATGGCAAATATATACTATTTTGAATACCAACCCCCTCAAAAAACATGAAAAGTTGTTAATAAAGTGTAAAAATAATAGATCCTGGTCGAAATATAAGGGGAATATCAGATTTATTTGTTCATTTCAACATAATACTTGAAAAAGTAAGGAATCGTCTCTATTCCCTTGTAAAAATGATCAAGTGGATAATTTTCATTCGGACTGTGAATGGCATCCGATTCCAGTCCGAAGCCCATGAGGATTGTTTTGATCCCCAACACTTCCTCAAAATCTGAAATGATAGGTATGCTTCCTCCGCTGCGTGTGGGCACTGGGTTCCGGTTAAAGGTCTTTTCCATGGCCTTGCTGGCTGCCTGGTAAGCTACTGTATCTGTTGGTGCAACATAACACTGTCCGCCGTGCAGGCTCCTGACATCAACCCTGACACCTTCCGGAGCAATGGATCTGAAGTGGTTTTCAAATAATTTATCCACTTTGGCAGAATCTTGATTCGGGACCAGCCGCATGGAGATCTTGGCAAATGCTTTGGAAGGCAGGATGGTTTTTGCCCCTTCCTCTATATATCCTCCCCATATCCCGTTTACATCAAGACTCGGCCTTATCCCTGTACGTTCCAGTGAAGTGTAGCCTTCCTCTCCGGCAACTGCATCAACATCCAATTCCTTCTTATATGCTTCGACATCAAACGGGGCTTTTGCCATTTCATCCCTTTCCTCTCTGTTCAGCACCAGGACGTCATCATAAAATCCAGGAATGGTAATTTCATTTTTATCGTTGGTCAGTGAGGCGATCATTTTACAAAGCACATTCACCGGGTTGGCAACAGCTCCTCCGAAAAGCCCTGAATGGAGATCACGATTGGGTCCCGTCAGTTCCACTTCCATGTAACTGAGTCCCCTGAGTCCCACTGTTATAGAAGGTATCTCCATAGCTATCATTGTGGTATCGGAAACAAGGATTATATCGGCATTAAGTAATTCCTGGTTTGATCTGCAAAATTCTTTGAGACTGGGTGAACCAACCTCTTCCTCTCCTTCAATCATGAATTTTACATTACAGGGAAGTTGTCCGGTCTTCACCATAAATTCAAATGCCTTAAAGTGCATGAAAAGTTGCCCCTTGTCATCATCGGCTCCACGCGCCCATATCTTTCCATCCCGTATCTCCGGCTCAAAAGGATCGGAATCCCAGAGCTCAACCGGCTCAACCGGCTGTACGTCATAGTGTCCATATATAAGTACCGTCGGGAGCCCTGCTCCCACATGTTTCGAACCATAAACAACCGGTTGTCCGCTGGTTTCCATAACCCTGGCTTCATCTGCCCCTGCTTCAAGCAAAGCATTCCTGAGCAGATCTGCCATTTTTATCATGTCTGGCTTGTTTTCAGGCTTGGCACTGATGGATGGGACCCTGATAAGCTCAAAAAGCTCATCCAGGAATCGTTTTTTATTCTCTTCTATGTATTGCTTTAATTGATCCATGAGATTTGGTTTTATTTAATGATTTTCAAAATTAATGATAATTTACAGTCTAGGGTCTGTTCTCATGTCCACATCCAGCCCATCTGAAATGATCTGGAGTTTTTGAAAAAAATCCGCACCAAACTTTCGTTCAATGGCTTCTTTCACAAAACGGTAAACCGGTACATTTTCGCTCTCACCATGCACCCTGGCAGGGTCGCATACCTTCCAGCGGTCATAGTTCACTGCTTTCAGGTTGTTGTAATTCTTCACGCGTATGGGATACATATGACAGGAAATGGGCTTACGGAAACCTGTAACCCCTTCCTCCCATGCCTTTTCGATGCCACACCGGGCGATATCGTTCTCAAAAAGGACATAGGCACATTCCTTCTTCCCGCCTACAAGGGGGGTAACCATTTCCTGGTCTGCATCCCGGACGGAAGTTCCCTGCCGGGCAATGGCCTTTATTCCTTCCTCCCGGAGATAGGGCCTGATCTTATCATATTTTGCCTTGAGGAGTTTTACCTCATCATCCTCCAATGGAGCCCCTGATTCACCTTCTACACAACAGATCCCCTTGCACTTTACCAGGTCGCAGACAAATTTGTCCCGGATGATGTCAAGGCTTACCACCTTATCCCCCAGCTCAATCATCGTAGGCACATCTTTCTTCATAGGATTTCAAGTATGCACACAAATCTATTCATTTCGACCGGATTTTGCTCACTCTTGTTTAACAGCCTGAAATATACAGCTACCTATCGATAAATCTTTTAGCTGTTTAAATAGCTTAAATATGTAAATTGCGGCCTTATGCAATTTTCAAAGCTTCTCATACTTTTGCTCTGCTGGATCTCACTCCAACCGGTGCTCGGTGCGGACCTGATAAATGATTCATCAACACTGGACCAGGTTCGTCACGGGATAAACCAGATATATAACTGTGATTTTGATGCAGCTGAAAACACACTGGTTTACCTCCGGAAATCCTACCCCTCCCATCCTGTGACCAGTTTTTTCGAGGGACTCATATATTATTGGAAGTACTATCCATTGATACCGGGGAATCCTGGAGCCGTAGAGTTTGAAGAGGTCATGGAGGAAACCTGGCAACGATCGCGACTCCTGAAGGAAGATGGCAATGAGACAGAGGGTGTTTTCTTTGAACTTATGTCAAGGGCTTTCATCGTCATGTACTATGCTGATAACGGACATTCTTCCAGGGCTATATCCCACCTGGGGAAAATTTACAGGGATATTATGGCAAGTTTTGATTTGCAGAATCAGTTTAACGAGTTCTTCTTCATAACAGGCCTTTATAATTACTACAGGGAAGCCTACCCTGAAGCTCATCCGGTATATAAACCAGCAGCTGTATTTTTCAGGAAAGGTGATAAAACCAGGGGGATTGAAATGTTAAAGTTTGCCGCGGAGGAGACTGATTTTTTGCATGTGGAAGCAGCATTATTCCTATCGTTAATATATATCAATTATGAAAACAAGATTGACAGCGCAGTCCTGTATGCATCAAAATTACATCAGAATTACCCCGGCAATAGATACTTTCTATCGAAATATGCCGAGATGCTGCTGGTCGATAAACAATATAAAGCAGCCCTGGATCCCATTCTTCACTTAATGAGTGCCGATGACTATAATAAAATGAAAGGGACTATTTTTATGGGTATATATGAGGAGAAAAAGATGAATAATGCGGAGAAATCCAGAATTTATTATGAGGAAGGACTCAGGCTCGCCGAGGCATTTGATGAACGGGCCAATTATACAAAGGCATACGCATTTATCGGGCTCAGTCGTTATTTCCTTGATAAGGGAGATGACAAGCAGGCCAGGGCATATAAAAAGAAAGCAAAAAATGCCGCAGACTATGCTTATATTTTCTCGGATTAACCTGGATAATAATCAATAACCATGCAAAAACCCGCCATGCAAATCATTGTTTTTCTACTGACATTTTCTGTGATCACAGGTTGTAAATCTCATAAAAATATGCCCGGGCATGCAGATATCCAGCCATCTAAATACACTATTGAATCCCTGGCAGAATCAAACAATCTATTCGCTGTCGACCTGTTCAAACAAATACAGTCAAAATCAGAAAACCTTATTTTCTCTCCTTACAGCATTGGGACTGTTCTGGCTATGATATACAGTGGCAGCGGGGGTAATACAGCGGCAGAAATCAGCGAAGTGCTTTATTTCCCCGCTCAGGAATTGCTGGATCCGGTTGAATCCGGAATGAGAGAAAGCATGCTGGCGGCAGATACAATGCAGGGGACTGATTTTCGTCTTGCCAATGCTATATGGGCACAGGAAGACTTCAGTTTTTTGCCGGACTACCTGGCCAGGGTGGAAAAGTATTATGACGCCCCACTAAGTTTAATGGATTTTGTTGAAACTTCAAACCGTGAGGAGAGCAGGAAAAAAATCAATCATTGGGTTGAGGAAAAGACCAATAACCGGATTCAGGATCTGATACAACCAGGCATTCTGGATGCCAGTACACGGCTGGTCCTCACCAATGCAATCTATTTCAATGGCGGCTGGATGTTCCCGTTTGACAAAGCGGCGACCTCTCCCTCATTGTTCCATACCAGTAAGCAGGAAAGCATCAAAACAGATTTCATGCATCAGACCAGGTCGTATCCATACTATGAAGATGAGGAGATCCAGGCTATTAGTTTACCGTATAAGAACAACCGGATGACCCTGATGGTCATACTTCCCAAATCAATTGAAGGTTGGAGGTTGATCAGCCAGGTCATCAATTATGAACGGATCAACCTGGTGATAACTGGTATGGGCACCAGGGAAGTCCAACTGGCCCTTCCGAAATTCAGGTCAGAGCTTCAGATTAATCTCAGGCAGGAACTGACTTCTATGGGCATGGGTACAGCTTTCAGCCGGCATGCCGACCTTTCGGGCATGACTGGTGAAGAAAACCTGTATGTTGATGAGGTCATCCATAAAGCTTTTATTGAGGTCAATGAAATTGGGACTGAAGCGGCTGCGGCTACTGCCGCGATTATTGGCCTGAAATCAAGTCTCCGTGATGATCCGGTCAGGTTTAACGCCGACCATCCATTTGTCTTTTTCCTGCTTGACAGGCAGACCGGCTGTATCATTTTCACCGGCCGGCTTGTGAAACCCTCATAAAATCAGTAAATTCGGGCATGCGTCATACTGTCGAGCAAATTAAAAAGGATTCCAGATATCAGTTGCTGGATAAGTTGCATTATGATGATATTGTAGATTTTGCCACCAAGTATGTCCGGAAAAGGACACGCAGTATGTTCTTTTACCTGGTCCTTATCATCGTTTTTCTCATCCTTCAATGGTCAGCTTTCCTCTATGGAATTTTTGCCAGGGACATGAACACTATCTCCCTGCTGAAACAATTCCTGTATGGCCTGATTATCTCCCTGACCATTGTTATCCCTTTACATGAATTGATCCATGCCCTGGGTTACTTCTTACTGGGAGCAAGAAAGATCAGGTTCGGCGCGGTTTTAAAGCATTTTGCATTTTATGCGGCGGCGGATGATTTTGTGGTCAACCGGAAAGCCTTTATATTCCTGGCCCTTTCCCCCTTCGTCATTGTTTCACTGTTAAACCTTACAGGCTTCGTCTTTGTGCATGGTTATGCTTCCTATACCTATATATCCGTGCTCTTTTTCCATGCCACCATGTGTGCCGGTGATTTTGCCATGCTGAGTTATTTTGAATTCCACCGGGACAAAGAGTTATATACATTTGATGACGTGGGGAAGAAAATCTCCTATTTTTATTATAAGAAGCCGGAGGACAGCCAATGAAGAGATTCCGGTTTCCGAAAATATTCTGGGCCGCAAACAGCCTTGAATTATTTGAGAGGTGGGCTTATTACGGTGTATTCAACCTGCTGGCGCTGTACCTGACCGGTTCGGCAGATACTGGTGCACTGGGGTTCAGCCAGGTAGAGAAGGGTCTGATCATGGGGATCGTCAATGCCATTCTATACTTTCTCCCCGTCATTACTGGTTCCATTGCCGACAGGATAGGCTATAAAAAAATTCTTATCCTGTCATTTATCATCCTTTCATCAGGATATTTCCTCATGGGACTATTCAGTTCTTTCACAGGAATTTTCCTGACTTTTTTTTACGTTGCTATCGGAGCTGCACTTTTTAAACCCATTATTTCTGCCACCATCGCCAAATCAACCGACGATTCCAATTCCTCTGTCGGATTCGGCTTGTTTTACATGGTGATCAACCTGGGTGGACTGATAGGTCCACTTGTAGCATCCGAACTCAGGGAAATCAGCTGGAATTATATTTTTATCATGTCCAGCGCAACCATGGTCATTAATATGGCTATTGTGCTTATTTTTTATAAGCAACCGGAACAGCAAGCAGAAATGGAAACATTCTCACAATCGGTAAAAAAGATTTTTGTGAATATTTACCTGGCCCTGAAGGACATGAAATTCACAATATTCCTGCTGATTATTGTGGCCGGCTGGACCGTTTACTGGCAGTTTTTTTATAGCCTGCCTGTCTATATTGAACAGTGGACCGATACCTCTGTGATCTATGATAGCCTCCACGGGATCATGCCTGGTCTTGCTGATGCCATAGCAAATGCTGATGGAAAGATCCTGGCCGAGAAACTGATCACACTTGATGCCCTGTTTATTGTCCTTTTCCAGGTATTATTATCCAGCCTGGTAATGAAGTTCAAGCCTATCAATACCATGATCGTCGGATTTCTGGTAAATGCCATCGGAATTACCCTTGCCCTTTTAACCAGGAATGGCTGGTTCCTGGTCATGTCAATATTTATCTTCAGCCTTGGTGAAATGTCATTCTCCCCCAAGATCCTTGAATACATTGCCAAACTGGCTCCCAGGGATAAAGCAGCCCTTTATATGGGCACCTATTTCCTGCCCATTGCTCTTGGAAATTTCTTTGCCGGACTCATCTCGGGAAAGCTCTATGAGATCACAGCTGATAAGGTCGTTTTGCT
>SDBS01004158.1_pt1 | contig 14186 bp, 8 predicted proteins | sample 2277091 | NCBI WGS metagenome assembly SDBS01 (sample SAMN10404972, study PRJNA504765) | marine sediment metagenome | isolation source: marine sediment core GS10_PC15, 163 cmbsf | place: Arctic Ocean: Southern Knipovich Ridge | collected 2010
ATTCGGAACAGGAATTACGCGATTTTGATACAAGAATTAAGGGATTGTTAGAATCTGAAGAAACTTATGAGTATGTAGCGGAACTAAAAATTGATGGTCTGGCAGTAAGTCTGGTATTTGAAAACGGTTTTTTTGTCCGTGGTGCGACAAGAGGGGATGGCATTACTGGTGATGATATTACCAATAATCTGCGTACAATTAAAAGTATTCCTTTGAGATTAATTCAATATAGAGGCGCTCTCCATGATATCGAAGTAAGGGGAGAAGTGTATATGCCCCATGGGTCATTTATCAGGTTGAATAAAAAGAGAGAAGAGGATGGTGAGCCGCTTTTTGCAAATCCCAGAAATTCGGCTGCTGGTTCACTCAAAATGCAGGATGCCCGGTTGGTGGCGGAAAGAGGATTGGATATTTTTTGTTATCAGTTAATAGATCATACAAATCCTGATAAAATTACCAATCACTTTAAGGCCTTGGAGCAACTAAAATGGTTGGGTTTACCGGTAAATCCTTCAGCACGCAAGTGTCAGACAATTGAAGAAGTTCTTACTTACTGTCATGAATGGGAAACAAAGCGGGATGCACTTCCATATGAGATTGATGGGGTCGTTATAAAGCTCAATGACCCATCGCAACAAATCCGCCTGGGAACCACCGCAAAAAGTCTCAGATGGGCAATTTCCTTTAAGTTTAAGGCCCGGCAGGCAAAAACAAAGATTGAGAAAATCATCTGGCAGGTTGGAAGAACCGGTGCGGTAACGCCAGTTGCTGAGTTAACACCGGTTCATATTGCTGGTACAGTTGTTTCGAGGGCTACTTTACATAATCCGGAGGAGATTGAACGAAAGGATATCCGTGAAGGAGATGCTGTATTGGTAGAAAAAGGGGGTGATATTATCCCAAAGGTGGTTCAGGTACTTGAAAAAGAAAGAGATTCTTCCAGTAAGCGATATCAAATCCCCAAAAACTGTCCTATTTGTCAAACATTACTCAAAAGAAGCGAGGATGAGGCAGCACTACGTTGCCCGAATTACAACTGTGAGGCACAAATTGTCAGGCGTATCGAACATTTTTCCAGTCGGGGAGCTATGGATATTGAGGGCTTGGGTTCTGCTGCGGTAGAAATGCTCGTAAATAATAATCTTATCAGAGATTTCTCTGATCTTTATCGACTAAAAAAAGATCAAATAAGTGAGTTGGAGGGTCTGGGAGAGAAAAGTGCAGAGAATTTGATCTCAGGCCTTGAAAAAAGTAAAAAACAGACCCTCGATCGATTGATATTTGCTGTAGGGATACCCTATGTTGGTGTGACGGCCGCAGGTATTTTAGCTGAACATTTTAGAGATATGGATCTTCTTGTTTCAGCTGAGCAAACATCTTTGGAAAAACTCTCCGGTATCGGGGAAAAAATAGCGGAAAGTATCAGTGATTTTTTTACAAAAGATGAAAACCGAAAGATTTTAGAAAAACTCCGGGATGCAGGTGTTAATTTCAAAGGAAGCGAAAAAAAAGCCGGTGATTTATTCACTGGAAAAAGTTTTGTCCTTACCGGTACTTTGCAAGGAATGACCCGGGATGCGGCTTCAAAACTAATAATTAATCAGGGCGGTAAAATCACATCTTCGGTCAGTAAAGCAACAAATTTTGTTCTTGTCGGCGAAAATCCAGGCTCAAAACTCGATAAGGCAAATATCCTTGGAATCACTATTATTGATGAAGGGGAATTTATGAAGATGGTGGCAAAATAGAGGTGTTTAACGTGCGAAGAGAGTGGGATTTTCGTTTGACTTTGAAATGATAGACATCTAAATTATAAGCTTTTATGTGACGAAATTTCATTAAGTTAGGAGGTTGTTTCTGAATGCAGTCTAGTACTACGATGAAACTTTTTTTGATTCTTGCTGTGTTTGCACTCTCATTGTATTTATTGTATCCTACGTATAAACTATCACAAATGAGCGATGCAGAGAAAGAATCTCTTGAAATAGAAGACAGAAATGCGATCATCGATCTGAAATCAAAATCAGTGAACCTTGGTCTCGATTTACAGGGTGGTATGCATGTAATTCTGGAAGTCGATGTGAAGGAATTACTTTATCAGTTAGCTAAAAATAAAAATGAAGCATTTACCGAAGCCCTGGATAAGGCAGCAATAGAAATTCAGGATTCTGATGAAAATTTTATTACGGTGTTTAATAGAAATCTGACCGACAGAGGTAGCAGGTTAGTCCGATATTACGGATCCAGAGAATTAAGTACAGAAAATGATGTAATCAGCTATTTGCGTGATCAGATCTCAGAAACCGTAACCCGTGCCAAAGAAATTCTAACCAACCGGGTTGATGAGTTTGGTGTTGCTGAACCAATTATTCAGCAACAGGGCGATAACAGGATTATTATCGAACTTGCCGGTATTACTGATCCTACGCGTGTACGCCAACTCATCGGTAAAACAGCGAAACTCGAATTTCGGTTGTTAAAGGACCGGGAAGTATTACTAGCTGTTGCCGAAAAGATGCATAAGTATGTCCAGTCTCAGATAGCCCCGATGGACACAGCCGAAGAAGAAGTGGATGATGAAGGGGCAGAAGCGGATACCAGCGTAAGTCTGGAGGAGCTTTTTGGAACTGAGGATTCCCAGGAAGCAGCAGTCGATACCTCGGGTAAAGAGGAAGATGATTTATTTGAACAAAATTTATTCTTTCTGCACCCAACCAGCCAGCGGACATTACTTGTACCCATCGAAAAAAAGGAAAAATTCAGAGAATTTTTAACTCTTAAGGATGTTCAGAAGATCATCCAGGATGAGGCAGGTGATGTTGAGTTTCTCTGGGGATCTAAAGCAGAATATGAAGATCAGTTTATTGAAGTATTCCTGGTCAATACTCGATCAGAACTGACCGGCGAGACGATTATGGAAGCAGATCCCAGAGCCGGTAGTCAAATGGATCCTACTTCAATTGGAAAATATGAAGTCTCTTTTACGCTGAATGATGATGGCACACGTATTTTTTCCCGGGTAACCGGTGCAAACATTAAAAAACGTTTGGCAGTCGTTCTTGACAGACAAGTCTATCTTGCTCCGGAAATACAGGTTAAAATAAGGGATGGCAGAAGCCGGATTACCGGATTGAATACAATGGAAGAAGCCCAGGATCTTTCTATCATACTCCGTGCTGGTGCTCTCCCCGCACCTGTAAGGATTATCGAAGAACGGACCGTCGGTCCTTCACTCGGACTTGACTCTATTCTCAGTGGAAGCCGGTCGGCTTTATATGGAATGATTCTGGTGGCAATTTTTATGCTCCTTTACTACAAGTTATCCGGAGCATTAGCAAATATGGCATTAGCCTTAAATATCATATTTATTATGGCTGTTATGGCTTATTTTAACGCGACTTTAACCTTACCGGGTATCGCCGGAATCATATTAACAATTGGTATTGCAGTTGATGCAAATGTATTAATCTTCGAGCGCATAAGAGAAGAACTTCAAAAAGGAAAGACGATTAAATCATCGATAGATCAGGGCTATGGAAATGCATTGAGCGCAATCCTGGATGCTAATGTTACAACATTTATCGCAAGTGTGGTTTTATATACTTTTGGTTCCGGACCAATCAAGGGTTTTGCATTAACACTTATGATTGGTATTGTCGCCAGCATGTTTACAGCGATTGTTGTGACCCGTGTTGTTTTTGATTATGCCGTATCGAAATGGTCAATTAAAAAATTGAGTATCTAAAGGGAGAATGAACGAATGCGCTTTTTTTCTAAAACGAATATTGATTTTCTGGGAAATAGAAAAATAGGATACGTTTTTAGTGGCATATTAATACTGATCGGTATTATATCTATGGTTATGCATGGTGGGCTCCATTATAATATAGATTTTACCGGTGGTACATTGGTCCAGTTACAATTTGAAAAAGATGTAAAAATCGAAGATATCCGTAAAGCACTGGCATCGCAGGGCTATGGAGATGCTGAAATTAAACATTTTGGTACAGCGAATGAAATAGTCATTCGTACCAGTATCGAACAAACAGCCGAAGAACTAACTAATCGTTTTGAGCCCATCATTCGACAGGCCTTACCCGATAATCCTTTTATTGAACAACGTCTTGAAAAAGTAGGTCCTAAAATTGGTAAAGAGTTGATTGTAGATGCTGTATCGGCTATTTTCTGGGCAATTATATTAATACTTTTCTATGTAATGTGGCGATTTGAATTTAAATTTGCCCTGGGGTCGATAATCGCATTACTGCATGATGTATTCATTACTTTGGGAATATTTTCTATTCTTGATATTGAAATTTCAGCACCAATTATAGCGGCTGTATTGACAATTGTGGGATATTCGCTTAATGACACAATTGTTGTGTATGACAGAATCCGTGAAAACCTGAAAGTGAAGCAAAAAGATAGTTCAGCCTTTCAAAGTATCATAAATAAAAGTTTAAATGAGACGCTGAGCCGAACGATAATTACTTCTGTAACAACATTATTTGTGGTCACTATTTTATTCTTTTTTGGTGGAGAAGTTCTCAGATCATTTTCATTTGCGATGATTGTTGGTGTAATAATCGGTACATACTCATCAATTTTTATTGCCAGTCCCTTTGTGCTTGAGTGGCAGTTAAAAAAAGTAACAGCAAAATAAGGATTGAATATGGATTATTCTGTTTCTGAACAGGACGACATTGTCATAATTTCTTTAAATGGAAAGATAATGGGCGGCCCTGAAGCAACTGAGATCAATGAAAAATTCAATCAACTGATTGATACTAAGAAACTTAAGATCGTAATCGATTTAAATAATGTTGAATGGATGAATAGTTCCGGTCTGGGAATATTGATTGGGGCCGTATCACTTTTCAGGAATAATAACGGGCAATTACGCATAATCAACGTCTCAGAACGCATTCAAAATCTGCTAAAAATCACAAAGCTTGCCGGTATATTCGAAACGAGTAGTTCTCTGGAAGAAGCACTTTCATCATTTAAAAATTAAGATTGATAGCTAACATTCCACAGGAATAATCTTGATCTTGTCCCGGCTTCCTGCTTCAATTTATTCTTTTAATTCCTTTCAGGTTTGGTTTACCTTAGTCAAGAGAATATTTTTTCGATATCAAATGGGTAATCATGGCCTGAATCATTTTTTTTTAATCACGCCACGTCGCAGATCCCGTTTTGCGGGATAGGCAGCCTGCCCGCCAACTGGCAGGGATTCGCCTGCCCCGTAAAACGGGGCTTACAGCGCGGCGAAGGGGAGACTTTAGTGTTACCATTTGGATAGATCTATAATTCATGATTTAATAAGACTAAAAGAAATTTTGATAATTTAAAGATGAAATGATCCGGTTATTTTTTATGAAGTATTTAAAATATTGATTAACTTATCGGTTGCTATGGTCAGGTGAGACAAACTATATATAAACACGTTTACAAAATGTTGGAATAAATGAATAAATTATAACCCTCCCTCTTAAATCCCCCTCCCTAATTGTATTAGGGAGGGGGAAAGAGGAGGTGGGTTAAAGTCATAAAATAGAACAGGAATATTGTTAATGTCAGTTAAGGTGATTATCGGTGCACAATGGGGAGATGAAGGAAAGGGTAAACTGGTTGATGTCCTTTCAGAAAATGTAGATATTGTTGCCCGATATCAGGGTGGAGCGAATGCCGGTCATACAGTTTATATCGATGAGAAAAAATACATATTGCATCTCATACCGGGTGGTATTCTGCGTGAAAATACCACATGTATAATAGGGAATGGTGTCGTATTTGATCCGATAGCCTTTTTTGAGGAATTAGATTTTTTAAAGGATAACAGTATCTCAACTCAAGGACGATTATTTGTTTCCGATCGCGCACATGTCATTTTTCCTTACCATAAACTGATAGATCAACTCAAAGAAGAATCATTGAATAAGAAGAAGATTGGAACGACTGGTAGGGGAATCGGTCCTGCATATGTTGATAAATTTAACAGAAGCGGAATAAGAATTATTGATCTCTTTGATCGTGTGCTTCTGAAAGAAAAAATCGAAAATAATCTGGAAATTATAAATAGAGATCTGAAGGAAATCTATAAGAAATCAAAGGTCAAATCCGGCGAGATTATTAAACAGATAAATGGTTATGTTGAAAAATTAAATCCCTTTGTTAAAAACACTTCAAAATATTTATATGATTCCTGGAAAAACGGCGTCTCAATTATTCTGGAAGGAGCCCAGGGATGTCTTCTGGATATAGATTTTGGAAGTTATCCCTATGTAACATCTTCAAATCCGACAAGCGGCGGAGCAATTACCGGCTCCGGATTACCTCCCCAGTCTCTTAAAAGTATTATTGGTGTGATAAAAGCATATACCACGCGTGTGGGTGGGGGGCCATTTCCCAGCGAAGAAACCGGTGAAACAGGAGAGCGACTGCGTAAATTGGGAAGTGAATTTGGTGCTACTACAGGTCGCCCACGCAGATGCGGCTGGTTTGATGTGGTCGCGGCAAATCATGCTGTTCGCTTAAACGGTTTTACGGAGCTTGCTCTGACAAAACTTGATGTTTTAGATGAATTTGAAAAGATCCAGGTTTGCACGAGCTATAAACTAAATCGGGAAGTAATTGATGAATTCCCGGCGAGTGTGAAAATACTTTCTTCATGTAATCCTGTTTATAAAACAATCGACGGTTGGCAATCACCCACCGATCATTGCCGGAAATTTGAAGATTTACCTGATAAAGCAAGGTTATATATAGAGTATCTTGAAGATATTATTCAGGTGCCTATAAAATATATATCTGTCGGCGCTGACCGACGGCAAATCATTTTTAGATAAAAGATTTCCTGACATATTTATCATGTACTCAAAGATTAATAAGTTCGTTATATTTCTGATTTTTATATTGATACTTCATACCAGTCTGAAAGCGGAAGTGTTTTATATTATATACACTTCAAATGTTAATGGCGCAATTGAAAATTGCGGCTGTGGATCAGATCCTTTGGGTGGGATTGGCAGAGTAAAATCAGTAATTGACCAGTTTAAAAAGGAAAATAAAAATGTCTTTGTGATTGATGGTGGTGACTATTTCAATTCTTATCCTTATCCAACTTTGAACAAAGCCATGTATAAATCTCTTGAGTTGATAAATTATGATTGCCTTGTACCAGGAGATCAGGAGTTTGTGGAGGGAAAGGGTTTTTATTCAAAATATGCCTCAAGTTTTAAAGAAAAAATTCTTTTATCCAATGCGGGATCAGATTACCAGGAAAAAATAAAGATAAAAATCGGATCAAATCAGGTGGTATTATATGGATACTTATCACCCTATATTTTTAATTTTATTGAAAAGCCATATGATCTGATCATTTCAAATTTTGTGAATGCTAAACCGGAACCATCAGGGGAGAATGAATTTCAAATTGCGATTATTCACGGATATCTCTCCAATGCCGAGCAATTTGCCCTTGAAACCCCATCCATTGATTTAATCTTACTTGCTCATGATCAGCGCAAAGGTATATGGAAAAAAAATCAGGCAATAATTATTGGCAACGGTAAAAATTCTGAATACATATCGATTATTAAAGTTAACAAGGGAAGTCAGTGGAATATATCTGTAGATCAAAAGAAAATTAGTGAAGAATTACCGGAAGATAGTCAAATTGTCAGGATTATTGAAGAATTTAAGAGCAATTAAATGTATAAATTTATTACCACGGATGACCACGGAAAAACACGGAGAAGATTTATTTCAAATTCAAATAGTGGGATTAAATTCTATTACCTGTCTGGTTAATTAATTTAGTCAGAGAAATCTATATCAAAATTTCCGTGTAATTCCGTGAAGATCCGTGGTGAAAAAATCTTCGAATTAGTTAGGATTTAGATGTCCAAGATTATTCAAAGCGCAATCAATCGCCTTATTGAAGGAAAAAACCTTAATCGTACCGAGAGTAAAAAGGTCATGAAAATTATCATGCGGGGTGAGGCGACTGAAGCACAAATCTCCGCATTTCTTGTTGCTTTACGTATGAAAGGGGAAACAGTTGAAGAGGTGACCGGCGCAGCAGAGGCGATGAATGATGGGACAACGCACATTAAATCCCGGTTTAAAAACATTGTTGACACATGTGGCACCGGAGGAGATTCCCTGAATACTTTTAATATATCTACAGCAGCGGCCCTTGTTGCCGCAGGAGCAGGTGTCGCTGTTGCAAAACACGGAAGTAAGTCTGTATCCAGTAAATGCGGCAGTTCAGATGTGTTGACAGCTCTTGGCATTAATATTGATATTCCTCCGGAAGAAATGGAAAAATGTCTGTATGAAATTGGTATCGCTTTTCTCTTTGCGCCAAAATTAAAGTCATCTTTACCATATGCCATGGGACCAAGAAGGGAAATCGGAGCAAGAACTATTTTTAACATTTTAGGTCCCCTGACCAATCCGGCCAGAACAAAACGTCAATTGCTAGGTGTTTTTGACTCCCACCTTGTTCGTCTGATGGTGGAAGTTTTGAAAGAACTGGGAGCAGTTCAGGCAATGGTTGTCCATGGAGAAGAAGGAATCGATGAAATCTCAATAAGCGGACCAACCAAAGTATGTGAATTAGTTGACGGGGCGATTTATGAGTATCATATTCGTCCGGATAATTTTAAAATTCCCACGTCTCCTCTGCAGACAATTCAGAGTAAATCTGCCAGCCAGAACAAGTCAATCCTTATGAATGTATTAAGAGGAAAGTCTTCACCTGCTTTAGATGTTGTTTTATTAAATGCCGGAGCTGCAATTAAGGTAAGCGGAAAAGTGAATTCGCTTTGGGATGGTGTCCAGCTTGCGCGTGAATCCATTCAATCGGGCGCAGCGTTAGAAAAATTGAATAAAGTAAAGAAATTTACGAATCAGGTGAAACCAGAACAGGTTTGATTAACTGCTTTAGGTCGCATATATTGAAAAAAATACATATCACATCAGCATTTTTTAAGAAATCGCTGATAATTTTTGTTCTGATGATACCTGTTATCGTTGTATTGATCGTTGACTATTTCAGGGTGCCAGAATTAAATGAAGGGTCAGAACGAGTAGCCTTTATAATATCTAAAGGGGCAAGTATAAATACGATCGCAGATTCTCTTTTTGCTAAGGGATTAATAAAAGATAAAGATCTGTTTGTGCTGTGGCTTACCACCCTGGATCAAGACAGATCAATTAAGGCAGGGTTTTATGAAATTCCAAAAGGATTAACTTATGCCCAGTTAATATCTTTTTTATCCAAAGCTTCGCCAAAGGAGATTAAAGTAACGCTGATAGAAGGATGGCGGATTGAAGAGATTGCACAAAAACTACAGAATAAAATAAATATTGATAAGGATAAATTTTTTCTCCTCGCTAATGATAGCCTCATTATTAATAAATTAGGCGTGGAAGCAGTCAGTTTGGAGGGATATTTATTACCGGATACCTATCTTTTTTACTGGGGAGTGGATGAGGAAATTGTAATCAAATATCTGGTGAATCAATGTTTGGCAATATTTACAGATGATGCCAGAAATCAAATCGATAAATATAAAATGACCATTCATCAAACACTTACCTTAGCATCCATTATTGAGGGAGAAGCCATCTTTGATGAAGAACGGGAAATTATTTCATCAGTCTATCATAACCGGTTAAATCGTAGAATAAAATTGCAAGCTGACCCTACAATTCAGTATATTTTGGATGGTTCGCCGAGAAGACTGCTATTAAAAGACTTAGAAATAGATTCGCCTTACAATACCTATAAATATTATGGATTACCTCCCGGCCCCATATCAAATCCGGGTAAAAAATCAATTCTTGCTGCCATCTACCCTGCAAACACAAAGTATATTTTTTTTGTGGCAAAGGGCGATGGAAGACATACATTTTCGACTAATGCCAGGGAACATCAGAGAGCAAAAACACAATTTGACCAGGTCAGACGTGAAGTAAATCGGAAAAAACGTCTTTCAAAAACAAAAAGAGATACACAATGAGTTTTACTTCGAAAGATCTAAATTCAGTTCAACTTGAAGCTGTTAAAAGTAAAAATCAGCATATTCTGATTCTAGCAGGAGCGGGAAGTGGGAAAACAAGGACGCTTACCTACCGAATTGCATATCTGCTTCATGAAAAGAATGTTGATCCATCGAATATTCTTGCGGTTACCTTTACAAATAAGGCTGCCCGGGAAATGAAAGAACGGGTTGAAAAATTAGCGAAGGGTAATTTGGCCAAACTATGGATCGGCACTTTCCATTCCATGTTTGCCAGGTTATTAAGAATAGAATCGAAGGCATTGCCTTATGGATCTGATTTTACAATCTATGATAGCGATGATCAGGTAAATGCGATAAAAAAAGTGATGAGCATATTAAATATTCCACAGCAACTCCATTCGCCAAAATTATTTCAGGCTCGTATCAGCCAGGCAAAAAACAAGATGATATCTCCGGATAATCTCGAAGTTAAAAAAAATGATAATTTTGATGTCCTCCTTCCGAATGTGTATCGTCGTTATAATGAGTTCCTTCATGAGAATAATGCTGTGGATTTCGACGATTTGCTGCTTTTACCCATGCAATTGTTTAATGATCATCCTTCAATCCTCAAAAAATACCAGCGCAAATTTAAATATATATTGGTCGATGAATACCAGGATACGAATAAAGCGCAATATAGCCTTATACATCAACTTATGAGCAAAAATAGTCATATTTGTGTTGTAGGGGACGAAGATCAGTCTATTTACCGTTGGCGTGGGGCAGACATCAACAATATATTGAACTTTAATAAGGACTACCCGGAAGCAAAAGTATTTCGTCTTGAGGAGAACTATCGTTCAAATAAATACATACTAGATGGTGCCGGTGCGCTGATTTCTAATAATACAGAACGGCTGGGTAAAGACCTGTGGACCAGAAGAAAGGATGGTGATCCGATTATCCTGATGGATGCCGAAAATGAATCTGATGAAGCAAAAAAAATCGTTGAGAATATACACAAAGAAATGTTCTCTAAAAAAAGAAGTTTTATAGATATTGCAATTTTGTATAGAACAAATGCGCAAAGCCGGGCATTAGAAGATGAATTAAGAAAAAATGCGATTTCATATTCCATTGTAGGAGGTGTAAAGTTTTATGACCGTAAAGAAATTAAAGATATTCTTGCTTATTTAAAGGTTATAATCAATCCCAGAGACAGTGTGAGTTTGCGGAGAATTGTAAATTTCCCGTTAAGAGGAATTGGAGAAACCACTGTCGGAAAGATAGAAAAATTTGCAGAAGCGCTAAATATATCGCTTTTGGAGGGAATGGGAAGAGTTAAGGAGGTATTTTCTATATCATCGGGAATGGCCAACAGGGTGCTTGAATTTTATGAGATGATTAACAAGTACCAGAAATCAAGTAAGAAAATCTCAGCTGCTGAGCTAACCTCTTCATTGACACATGAGACCGGTATAATCACGCATTTAAAAAATGAATATGACCAATATGAGAGTGAAAGTCGTATAGATAATGTTAATGAATTATTTAGTACGATCGAAATCTTTAGCACCGAACGTGACAAAGAGAAAAAGGACAGCAGTTTAAGCGCCTTTTTGGAAGATGTTGCCCTTTTAAGTGATGTTGATTCCATGAATACGACACGAAATTCCGTAACGATGATGACTCTTCACTCATCAAAAGGGCTTGAATTTCCGGTAATATTTATCACCGGATTGGAAATGGGATTATTTCCTCTCCAACGCAATTTTGCCGATAATTCTGAATTGGAGGAGGAGAGAAGACTCTTATATGTGGGTATGACCCGTGCTCAAGAGAATCTTTATTTAAGTTATGCACGCTCACGCAGAAGATATAACAATATTAACTATACGACACCTTCCTTATTTCTGGATGAGATACCATCGAAATTTACCGAAGAAAGATTAGCAGGACGTTCTGCAACTGGAAAAGGAAAAAGTAAACGTCATACCAGACGGAAAAAGTTACTGGAATACTTCAACCAGGAAGATGAGTCACAGGAAGAAGCTATCAGTTATGCCATTGGCAGTCGGGTATATCATGAAACATTTGGTAAAGGAGAAGTTATTGGTGTAGAGGGGCAGGGGGATAAAATGAAGATATCTATTAAATTTGAAGGCGAAGTACATAAAAAACTTATTGCTCAGTATGCCAATCTAACCCCGCTTGAAATATCAGATTAACAGGAAGTTTTATGAAATTTATAAGAGTATCATTATTTATTGGATTATTTTTAATTTTTCAGTCAGAAGTTTCATTCGGACAACAACGCTCAGAAAGTGATGATTTTTCATATGCTCTTAAGTTATATAATGAGAAATTATATCATCTGGCTGCGCAACAGTTCTCACGATTTGCCGCAAATTACCCTGGCAGCAATAAAGTAGCGGAAGCAGGATATTATAGCGGGAGGGCACTTTTTTATTTAGAAGATTATGCTAATGCCAGGATTGAATTCCAACGTGTTGCTGTAGATTTTCCCAGGCATGGCCGGGCAGCAGAAAGCTGGTATATGATTGGTGAATGCTATGTCGCCCTCGATAATGATGTTGAAGCGGCAAATGCATTTGAAATGGTGAAAATATTGTATCCGCAACACGGAAAAGCAGCTGAAAGTATCTTACGCGCCGGCAATATTTACCAACATTTAAAAAAATATGATGATGCCGAGCAGTTGTATAACCTTATTCAAAATAGATATTCTGAATCAGCGTCATACTTTCCCAGTTTTCTGGCAGAGGCAAAACTTTTTCTGGAAAAGGGACAGACCAGCAAAGCAAAAGAAAATCTTGAAAAGATAATCGCCAGTGGCAGCGGCGATAAAATAAAGGCCCAAACCTGGTTTTATATGGGTGAGTCCTTTCGGGCTCAGGGGAATTATCAATTGGCGATCCCACCCTATCAAAAGGTGATCGCTAAATATAAAAATACCAGCATATATCCCAATACTGCTTTGTCAATTTCTCAAATATATCTTCAAAGGGGAAATTATCCTGAGGCTCAAAAGATCATAGGCGAAGCTCTCAATTACAATCCACCTGTTGAATATGTTTACAACATGCAGGAAAGTTTAGCGGATGCTTATTATTTAAGTGGGAAGTATGCACTTGCCAGTAATAATTATCAATCCAGTCTCGAGTCAGCGGATTCGACAAAATACATCCTTAAAAAATTAAAACTGGCCCTGTCCTGGCATAAACAAAATAACACAAACAGAGCGATACAAACTCTTAAAGATATAATTCTAAAGAAAAAATATCATCATGCCATTGGATATCGTAATGCCCAAAATCATTATTTCAAATGGTTACAGGAAAACGGGGCTTATGAATCTGCTATTTCTGATCTCTATACATTAAAAACGATGAAAGCATTGCCAAAAGATGATCAAATTTGGTTGGCGGGTTTTCTCCAATTGCAAAAAGACTGGCAAGGCGTCATCAGAGAACTACAACCAGCGATATATTCTGATTCAAAATTCAGACATAAGGATAATTTCATTTATGAAGTTGCCATGGCGAATGAACACCTGGCAGATTATAAGGAAAGTGCTCGTTATTACAAAATGTTGCTTGAAGGGTATGCTTCGAGTGAGCTTGCTCCCCAGGCAGAAGAAAGGCTCGATTATATCCGAAACTATCACCTGGTAGAGGAAAATGTAGGAATTGGCCAGTTGGCAATCTTAATGGGAGATGTAATCAACAGAAAGGATGATGCCCAGCTTCAGTTCAATCTAGGCCAGATATATTTCGGGAATTTAAAAAATTATCCGAGTGCCCTGATTCAGTTTCAGACTGCTTTGCAAAGTGCCGAGGATCCCTCCTTGCAGGTTGACATATACCATTACATAGGACTTACTTATCAAAAATTGGCAGAAGATGAGAATGTCAGCAGTAATAAAAAAAGTGAGTATTTCGCTCTGGCAAAGAAGAATTTAGGAAAGGCCATGGAAAACCTGACTGCGGCATCAGAGCCGGACCTTGTGGCCTGGCACTTTGTATCTTTGGGAATCAAAGCCGATAATTCGTCATCGAAAAAGCAAATAGGCTATTATGAAACTCTTGTTAAACAATATCCCGATAGTCCGTTGCGGGAAAACTGGTATTTCCGGTTGGGAGAACTCTA
>SDBS01004159.1_pt1 | contig 14184 bp, 9 predicted proteins | sample 2277091 | NCBI WGS metagenome assembly SDBS01 (sample SAMN10404972, study PRJNA504765) | marine sediment metagenome | isolation source: marine sediment core GS10_PC15, 163 cmbsf | place: Arctic Ocean: Southern Knipovich Ridge | collected 2010
CCGCCGGCGGTGGGGCGTCTATTTTGAGGAGTTCCTTTTTATCGAGCTTGATCTTCCTCAGCCTTCCCGCCGATGCGTGCCACGTCATGGCTATCCGTTCGATCCGGACATCGCGTTTTCCGTCGTTGGTGAGCTCCCATTTCACTTTCTTGTCGTGGACATCGAGGCGGTCTCCGCCGACAACACCAAGAGTCGCCGAGGCCTCCACCCGTCGATCCTCGCTGAGCTTGATACCTTCCATCGCCTCGAGCGCTGCCACCTGTGGGGGGGTCAGCAGGGCGCCCACCCCGCGGATGATGGCGAGCGAGTGGGTGATCTCGCCGCCCACCGAATGCACCGCGGCAGCCGCGGTCTCCATGTCGGATGCCTGGACGATTATGCTCTCCGGAGCGAAGGTCACATTCTGGTGCTGGATGCCGTCCGCCGTGGTGGTCTCGTTCGTAGTCGAACACGCCGTTACAGCAAAGAGCGCTGTGATGGCAATCAGGCTAAAGAACCGGTGTTTCATGAACTGCTCCTGGCGAGCGATAATGCAATCGCCGTGCCACATCATGAAACCTCACTAAATCATTTTATGAGAATCAGTTACGATGGAATAGGAGAAAAAATAGAGGCGCCATTTCTTTTTTCGCCAAAAAAATGGCAGACAATTCCAAAAAAATGGCAGATTTGAGATCCGGCCGGAAACCCCTCTCGCAGCGAAAATCGTGAGGAGGTACGAGCCGTGCCGCCGGAAGGCCGCAGACGTAGTCATTCTACTTCAAGGACTTACGGCGGCGCAGATTGTGCCTCATTCACGATTTGCAGCCGTGACGGGGTTTTCGGCCGGGCCTCTAGGATTCGGCGCGATCCGCGCCGCTCTCGCTCACCTCCGCTCGCAGCTTCGGTTTATCGCCGTTGTGAAAGACGAGCTCAACCGACGGCGGCACCGATGTCCGGATCTCGAGCCGGCCCTCGTCGGCCAGGCGGCCCGGCTCCTCGCGAACCATCCGGAACAAGTCTTCGACCTCGGCGCTCGCCGGCGTGCTCAAAAAACCCGTAAAGGCGTTGCCCGAGGTGTTCTTGGACACGTACTGCGCTACGTCCGCAACCGCGAGCACCTGCTGCCAGTCGAAGCGCTCGGGGTCCGATCTCAGGAACGGGTAGCACGCGAATCCGACCGAGGCCGTGGTTCTCAAGATCTGTCCGTTGTCGAGGGTGAATGGGTGGGCATCTACGCCGGCTCGGATCCGTTCGCCAAGGCTCTCCGCGGTGTCGGAGTCGACGTCGCGGCCGACGACCAGGAACTCGTCTCCGCCCCAGCGGATCACCATGTCCGAAGTACGACACGCCTCGATCAGCACATCCCGAAGCTGGATGAGGACCCGGTCGCCGGCCGGGTGCCCATAGGTGTCGTTGATGGGTTTGAAATTGTCGATGTCGATCATGATGAAGACGATGTCTCGGAGCTCCGCCGTGCGGGTCCCCGCTGCGGCCTCGCGGTACTGTCGGCGAACAAGCGAGATCTCCTTTGCCACCTCCTCGAAGAGGTAACGACGGTTGCGAAGGCCGGTGAGGGAATCAGTGAGGCTGGCCTCGATGAGCTTGTCGTTGGCCGCCTCGAGGTCGAGGTTGCGCTGCGCGAGCTCCTGGGTCCGCTCCTCGACCTCGAGCTCGAGGCGGTGGCTGTGTTCTTCCTGGCGACGGAGCTTGCGAAGCTGCCCACCACCGACAATCACAATCACGACGAACGCTACCATGGCGTACGACAGGTACGCCCACCAGGTCTTCCACGGCGGTGACGCCACCCTGAGCACCAGCGACATGGCATCTTGGTTCCAGACACCGTCGTGATTGGCCGCCCTGACGTGCAAAACGTAGACACCGCCGTCGAGGTCGGTGAAGGTCACCCGGTGGATGTTGCCGAGTTCGATCCAATCGTCGTGGAAACCCTCCAACATATAGGCGTAGAGATTCCTGGCAGGTGCGGCGAAATCGAGCGCCGCGAACTCGAAGGTCACCATGTCGTCGCGGTAGCCGAGCTCGATGTCCTCGAGCAGGTACGGCGGCCCATACTCCGTAACCGGCTGGTTGAATTTCAGCACCGACGTCAGGACGACCAGCGGCGCCCGCTGTATTTCCGCGAGCTGCCGCGGATAAAAGGCGTTGAAACCTTTGATGCCGCCGAAGAAGAGCTGTCCGTCAGGACTCTTGTAGTGAGCGCCGAAATTGAAGTCCCTCGCCTGCAGGCCATCCTCTGTGCCGTAACTTCTGACCGACCCAACATTCGGGTCGAAGCGAGCGATTCCCGAATCGCTGCTCAGCCACAGGTTCCCGTCCCCATCCGCCAGGATTCCGTAGATCGTGTTGCTCGGCAACCCGTCTGCGGTGTTGTAGGTCGTGAACCGTGCCGGCTCGTCCGGTTCCGGGGCTCGTTCGATGGTGCCCAATCCTCCGCCGCGGGTGCCTAGCCACAGCCGCCCTGTGGATTCCACGTGCAGCGCCACCACGGTGTCGGAGCTGAGGCTCGACGGGTCGTCGGGGTCGCGTACGAACCGCCGTGCGGTTCCCGCGCTCGGGTCAAAGAGGTTGAGGCCACCGGTGTGGGTGCCGACCCACAGCAAATCTCCCGGACCCTGGGCAATGCAGGTGATCCACGGCGCGCTCAACGTGGTCGGATCCGTGGGATCGTGTCGAAAACGGACGAACGTCTCGGTGGACGGTTCGAAGAGATTGATTCCTCCCCCGAAGGTGCCCACCCAGAGCCTTTGGTGCTGATCCTCGAACATCGACATGATGCTGTCCGCACCGAGGCTTGTAGGGTCATCCGGATCGTGGCGATAATTTGTCAGGGTTCTCGTGCGCCTATCCCACCGGAAGATACCGCGGTCGGCTGTCGCGATCCAGGCAATGCCCTGGTGGTCGTGGAGCAGGACCATGACGTGGCTCGAAATCGCCCGATCGAGGGGCCCGACGCCGGGCAGATTCTGGGAAAACCGACCCGTTGCACGGTCCATGATGTTGAGCCCGCCGCCGTAGGTTCCGACCCACAGTCGACCGGCGCCGTCATCGGAGAACGAGGTGACGTTTTCGTTGTTCAGCCTTCCCGGAATCTCGGCGTTGGCGGCCACCTGTCCGAAAAGGACCGTCGCCGGGTTCCACTTGCCGAGTCCACCACCCTGGGTGCCGATCCACAGGATTCCGCCGCGATCCTCGAAAACGACCGTCACATCGTCCCACGGGAGGCTGGTTGGCTCGCTGTTGCTGTGCCGGAAGGTCGTAAAGCCGCTCCTGTCATCGTTAAAAAGGCTCAATCCTCCAACCGTGCCGACCCACAACCGGCCGGCCTGGTCCTCGAAGACCGTCCGTACACGGTTATTACCGAGACTCGAAGGGTCGTCCGGATCGTGGTCGTAGTGAGTGAATCTCCCGGTGGACTGGTTGAAGCGGTTGAGCCCACCGTGCCAGGTGCCGACCCACAGGTCACCGCGCCGATCCCGAAAAACCGACCGGACCCAATCGTCGCTGAGACTCGTGGGTTCGTCGGGGTCGCTGCGAAGGTTGGTGAAGAGGCCGGTTTCCGGGTCGAGGCGGCCGAGCCCGCCGTCGGTCCCGATCCACATGGTGCCGTCGTCATCGATCCAGATGGCATAGACGGAATCGTTCCCGAGACTCGTGGGATCCTCGGGGTCGTGGCGAAAGCTCTGCCACAGTCCGCTGAGCGGATTGAAGCTCTGAAGGCCGCCGTCCCGCGTACCGATCCACAGCAGGCCCTTTTCATCGAAGGTCACGGCGCGAACCGCGTTGCTCGCGAGGCCGTCCGGCGCCGTCGATTCCTTGGTCATGCTGACAAAGCTGTCGGTCAGATGATCCCAGCGGCCGAGGCCCCCGCCGTCGGTACCAATCCAGATATCTCCGCTGCCGTCCTCGGCAAGCCCGAGAACGTAGTCGTGGGGCAGGGAGCCTGGAACTTCGGGGTCGTGCCTGTACTGGACAAAAGTGTGGCCGTCGTAGCGGTTCAGCCCCGCCTCGGTGCCGAACCAGAGGAACCCGGGTTTGGCCTGGAGCATCGCCAGAATCGAGCCGTTGGAAAGGCCGTCTTCGAGGGTTAGGCGGCCAAAACGCATCTGGTTTTCGTCTCCCCATGCCTCGGCCGCCACGGTGAGCACGATGGCGGCCAAGCAGGCGAACCCAAACCACAGGAGCGGACGGTTTCGATGGCGTTTGGGCGCGGAGATCATCGGTTCGACAACGGAGATTGAGGTTCCCCGCCGGCTTTCACAACATCTGGACCCGATCTTCATTCTCAGTCCAGGGTACTCGATTCTTTTTCGCAACCGAAACTGAGAACACGTCTGCCGGCACAGGCTCCGAGAATACAAAGCCCTGGATGGTGGTGCATCCCCAGCTCCGAAGCCACTCGAGCTGTTGGGTGTCCTCCACACCCTCCGCTACGACCTCCAGGCCCAGCCGACGAGCCATCGCAATCATCGAGGACGTGATGGTGGCGTCGTCAGGAGAGTCCGCCAATCTGCTGATATACGATTGGTCGATTTTGAGAATGTCAAAATCGAGAACTCTGAGGTAGGCGATGCCCGATTCTCCGACGCCGAAGTCGTCCACCGCCAGGCGTACGCCGAGCTCCTTGAGACTCTGAACCTGTCTCAGGATCTCGGGGTCATGATTGAGCACCCCCCGTTCGCTGAGCTCGAGAATGACGAGCTCGGGCGGCACACCGACCTCGTCGAGCTCCGCCCGCACCGTTTCGGTAAACGATCCGCTCAGGAGCTGGCAACGCGAAATGTTGATGCTCATCTCGATCGGATGCATGCCGTCGTCGAGCCAGGCGCGCTGCTGACGAAGGGCCTCACGCAACACCCATGTTCCGATTTGCATCATCTGACCGGATTTCTCGGCAATCGGGATGAACTCGACGGACGGAACGGCGCCGAGCTCAGGGTTGCGCCAACGGAGGAGGGCCTCGGCGCCGACCACGTCACCGGTGGTGGTCTGAACCAGTGGTTGGTAGTGGAGGAAGAGTTCGTTCCTTTCGATGGCTCCTCGTAGGAGGCGTTCAATGGTCACTCTTCGTTCGACGATGCTGTTTAACGACGGGCTGAAGAACCTGACGGTTCCTCGAGCGTGCCGCGCGGCCGCGCACATCGCCATGTCCGAAAACCGGAGGAGCGTATCGGCATCTTCGCCGTCCGAGGGCGCGAGCGCGATGCCGACGCGGCCCCTGAGGAAGACGTCGCTGCCATCGATCCGGCACGGTTCTGCCAGAGATTCCAGCATTCCGTGGGCCATCGTGGTCGCGTCTCCCGGCTCGTAAATATTTCCGAGCACCGCGCGAAAACGGGGGCCGTTGCTGCGTGCAACGGCGGCCGTCACCAGACCGGAGCCGTGGCATCTCACGACATTGCTTTCCCGGAGGGACTGCTCGAGGCGGCCGGCCACCTGTCGGAGAACCTCGTCGCCGCCCCTGCGTCCGAAGGTCTCGTTGACCTCTTCGAATTGACTCAGTTGGAGGTGGAGCACCGCAACCCGCGCTCCGGACCGGTGGCGAACCGCCAGAGCATCCTCGACGAGCTGTTCGAAAGCCTTCAAGTTCGGGAGGCCGGTCACCTCGTCCACGCGACCCATCCGCTCGGCCCGTTTCGTCTCGAATTTCGCACGGAAAACGGCCTCGTCGAGCGTCCGTTGCATTCTGCAAAGCTCGTCGGTCATTCCCGCCGCATCGGCTGCCGCGGCTGCCCGGCGGGCGGCCAGCGCCCAGCTCACCGGCTTGCGAATCACGTCGGCGGCTCCGGCGTCGAGGGTGTCGCGAATCTGGCGGTCATCGAAGCACATCACCAGCACCGGGGTCTGAAGGGTCGCGAGGGTATCAAGAACAGTTTGGTCGATTGATTGAAAGCCGATGGTGGCCAAGTCGGCGTCGACGACCACAACCGACGGTGCTGATTCATCGAGTCGACGCAGGAGCTCTCCGGCGGTTGAGGCGACCTCGACGCGGAATCCGGCCTCCTCGAACCGGCAGGTGGCGGCAACGGCCTCGTAAGCGCAACAACCGAGGAGGGCGACGCGCTCGGCGGTGACAGCCTTGGTGGCTTCGGCGGGCGCAGCCTGCGGCGGCGAATCGTTGTGCAAAAAGTGGGATCCTTCCATGCTCCTACCCCTCTCGATTCCGGACCCGAATGCCTACTCCCGGTCCACCCAGACGTTGATCTCCACCACTTCGCCTAGACTGCTGCTCCAAACGAGGGTTTCGTAGACTCCGGGGGAAGTGATCGTTGCGTGGACGGTACGAGTGTGTCTTTTCATGAATAGCTCCCGGGGTTGTTAAAGCAAGTCCGATGCCAACCGTCAGTTATTTTTACAACTCTTTATTTAACAATTATTTAGACTCAGTCTCCCACGAGAAGCCTGGATAATTTTGGTTGATGAGTGAGTCGTCTACCTAAATTTTGGCATATCACGCCGAAAAAATGGCGGACCGGTGCGAAATGGGATGACGGCTACCCGGCCGTCAGATCTGCCGCCCGGCGCCGATAGGTGGGCGGCGTGACCCCGAGCAGCGCGGATCCCGTTTCCACGTCGCTGGCGACCTGGCCGACGATCTCCTCGAGCAGCAGCCGTTGCGCCCGTTCGAGCAGCGGCCCGGAGGAGCCGATGTCCCCAGCTTCAACCAACTGAGTGAGGATTGATCGCACCTCTCGCCAGGATGGCGTACGGGTTGCCAGCCCCGAGGCCTCGTGCGCTTCGGCTTTTCGCAGCCGCCGGCCGAAGGTCGATTCGGGTACGCCGAGCATCGACGCTGCACGGCGGGCGACCCCTCCCACCGCCGCGTGGGCCTCGCAGACGAGATCCTCGCCGAGCCATTTGCCGAGGGGGCGCGCGATCGCAACGCCCTCGGCCAGCGTCATCTCGATCTCCCGAGCCACCAGTGCCCGCAGCTCGTCCCAGGAAGCAGCCATCGAAGCAGCACTGTCGGCTGACGGAGGAGGAGTCTCAGAATTCTCCACAGCTCTGACAGGCGGTGCCGCCGGAACATCCTGTGGTTCGGATGCTGCGATCCCGGTGTCGATCAGGGGTCCCAGATCGTCGACATCGAGTCGTTCGCCGTCGCACAAAATGACCGCCCGCAACATCAGATTCTGCAGCTCGCGCACATTGCCGGGCCACCGATGATCGACCAGCAGCTTCTCGGCTTCCGGCGTCATCCGGCGGATGTTCTTCTGGTAGGTGACCGAGTAGGTTTCCAGGTAGTGCCTGGCAATATCAAGAATGTCGTCGGGTCGCTGCCTGAGCGGCGGCAGCACCAGCCGCACGACGTTGAGTCGATAAAAGAGGTCCTCCCGAAAACGTCCCGCTGCCACCTCGCCCTCGAGGCCACGGTTGGTGGCTGCGAGGATCCGGACATCGAGGCGCTGCGACCGGGTACCGCCGACCCGGGTCAGTTCTTTCTCCTGGACGAAGCGCAGCAACCGCGACTGGACCTCGAGGGGCAGCTCCGAGATCTCGTCCAGGAAGAGGGTGCCGCCCTGGGCCTCCTCGAAGCGGCCTTTGGCGCGGCGCCCGGCGCCTGTGTACGCGCCCTTTTCGTGGCCGAACAGCTCTCTTTCCACTAGCGACGGCGGTATTGAACTGCAGTCGACGACAACCATCTTGCCCTTGCGGCGACCGCTGAGCTCATGGATGGTGCGCGCGAGGAGCTCCTTGCCGGTGCCGCTGTCGCCGGTGATGAGAATCGTCGCCTCGGTGGGCGCGACGCGGCGCACCGTGCTCAGCAGGTCCTCCATTTCAGCCGACCTATACACCAGGCGAGCCTGCTGGAGCGCGCTTCGCAGCTCATTGACCTCGGCCCGGAGCTGGCGTTGCTCATTTTCGCGACGCACCTTTTCGAGCTGCGACAGCCGGGCACGGTCCAGCGCAACCGCAAGCTGCGTCGCCAACGCTTGCAGGAAGACGATGTCGGAGGCGTCGAGCACCAGCTCTTCGGGCCGTCCGTCGAGGTACAGGCAGCCCAGCCCCTCGTCTTCGAGCAGTAGCGGAACCAAACACACCAGCCGCGTCTCGCCGTCGGCGAAAACCAGCTTCTCGGTGATGGTCACCCGGTCTCCAAGAGCTGTTTCCAGGAGAGGAGTGATCTCCGGGTCGGTCTGGAAGCCATCCATTCGCTCCGGCGAGCTTCCCCCATTTTGAGGACGCTGAAGAACGACGCTCGCGGTCGGAGGTTCGCCGGCACCGCTGGTAAACAGCGCCATTCGCAACGGCTTTATGGTCGAGAAAAGGGTCTCCAGGACCTGGTCGCTAAGCGTTTCGAGCTCGAGATTGCTGGCGATCGCCCCCAGCACTTCCCACAGCATCGTCATGTTGCGGTAATCGCGGGACATATTGCCCGTGAATACGCCGCTCAATCGATCGAGGCTCGCCGCCTGTTCAACCTCCGAGCCGGGGCTCCACATGGTGTCGACATTGCCGCCGGCAAGCTTGGCGGCCCCTAACGCCTGATCCGTCCTGCGGATCAGCTCATGGAGATTGCCGACGCCCTTGTCGTCCGGATCGAACCAGGAGACCCCAACGCTGAAACCGAGTCGAACCGCGCCATCCAGGTAGTCGGCGTCGGTCAGCCGCACCCGGAGCTTTTTCCCGAGGTTGGAGGCTTGATCTGCCTTTGTGTTCACAAAAACCACCGCGAAGATCGCACCTCCGAACCGAGCCACGTAGTCGCCGCGGCGGGTCATCGCGATCAACCGTTTGGCGATCTCGCGGATCACCCGATCTCCCGCCTCGCGGTCGAAATTTTCGTTGATGGCGCCGAAGTCGTCCGGATTGACGAACACGAGAGTAAGGCCGCAGTTTCGCAACTTCGCCCTCGCCATCTCCTCCGTCAGGACACTCTGGAAATCCGCCCGCCCCGGGAGACCGGCGATTCGGTCCCAAATGACGGTTGACAGCCGGATATGGTACGAGGCCAGGTTTTCGCCGAGTCCAATGAGCCATTCGTGCAGCTCGGCCACCCGGATGGTGACGCTCTTGCCGACCAGGGCCCGTCGCAGATCACCATCGACCAGCGACCTCGCCTTCCTCGACTCGAGGCGCAGGCCAAGCCATCCCAGCGGGGCTTCGCCCACCTGAGGGGTTCGGCGCTCCTGAGCATCAGATGGTCTCCCTCCCAGGCGAGTACGCGGCGACGTCAACGACAGCGGCACCAGCACTCCGTCTTCGGAAGTGCTGGGAACTGCCTCCACCTCCGACACCGAGATGTCACGGCCGTTGCCCGTAATTTTTTTCGCGGCGCCGGAGGCAAATTTCAGCGCGGCTTCCTCGTCGCGGAGCTCGGGCACTGGATCACCGTCACCAACGTGCAACAGCCTCTGCTCGCCGCCGCCACCCACCATCGGCGCCAGAAAAAGGCTCACGCAGCGAGCTCCGCTGAGCCGGAGCACACCTTCAAGATAGGCCTCGAGGACCTCTGATGTGTCGATCATGTTGTCGGTCTCGGTGAATCGTCAGGGATAGGAAGTTCCATTCGTTCGACTCCAGGCCAAGGGATAGGAAGTTCCATTCGTTCGACACCAGGCTAACACGGTGCCCGGGGACCGTTTGCATGGGTGCCACCATTCGCATTGGTGGATAGCATCGATGGGTAACGTGGTACCCCTCAATCTTGGGCCCCCTGGGACCGCCGAGTCCCAGCTCGGGATGGTGGTCAAAAAAAATGGCTCCCGGGGGAGGAGCCAAGAAGGAGGAGTTTGATAGAGGCCGATGGTTTCTGACCGTCAGACCTTCAAACGTCGGGCCTCGTTGAGTGGGCCCGTATCTTTCTATACGCAGGAGGGCGGGAAAAGTTACAGGCTCGAGGGAATTCGGATTTCGGATTTCGGATTTCGGATTTCGGATTTCGGATTTTATCACTCCGACCCTGGAGCTGACGGGCCTCCTGAGGTGCGGTAACTCAAAACTCATAACTCAAAACTCATAACTCAGAACTCATAACTCAAAACTGACATCCGAGGTTCTCACTCGGTCTGAGAGTCGAAGGCGGGGATGCCGTTGAGGTAGTGACTTGGTGTGGTCGAACCGCCGGGGTACCATCGGCCTGTGAAGACTCCATGGTTCGTGGTCGCCGGATGGTGCCACGCGGTGTTGCTCGGGGCCCTCGTGTGGGTCACTGCGTGGCAGCCCGCCTGGGCGCCCGTTATGGTGGCGGCGGCGTTGTTGATCCACAGGTTGGTCGACCGTTCGCGGGCCGCCGAACCCTGGTCGAGCGCCGCAGTGGCCCTGTCGTCGCTGGTCTTTCTGCTGCTCCGGGGTGGTTGGGAGATTGCGGTCGGGTGGCTGCTGCTGGCGGCGCTCGTCGCAGCGGTGGCCTATGCGCTTCCGCGTCGCGGCGGTGTCCGACCCGACGCGGCGGACTTTCTTGCGGTCGGCGGCTGGGGAGTCGTCTTCGCGCTCGCGCCTCGGCTGGTGGCATTCGATGACGGTGGCTGGCTGGCGCCCGCCCTGCTGTTGCTGGCGGCGCAGCGCCTGGCGCGGTCGGTGGGTAAAGAGGAGACCGGCATCGCGGCCCCGGGTCCGCCGTCCCGCGAGGTGCGCGGTACCGTCAGCCTCGACAGAGTGGTGCTGGCGGACCACGACGGGCTGCCGCGCTCGGTGGCCCTCGACCTCGAGCTCCGGGCCGGCGATTCGCTGGCCGTCCTCTGCGACGCGCCCGACGAGGCAGGCGCCCTGGCCGCGGTGCTCTCCGGCCGCGCGGCACCGCACGCGGGCGAGATCACGCTGGATGGATGGCCCCTCGAGTTGGGCCTTCGGCTGGTCGCGGTGGTGGCGCCTGGAGAGGCCTTCGTCGCCGGTGATGTGGTGAGAAATCTCGCGGCCCTCTGCGACGGGCCGCTCGAGCGCGGCGCGGTGGCCGGTTTGTACGAGGCGTGCTCTCTGAACGAGGTCGTCGAGGCACTCGGAGACCGGTCCCTCGGCGAGGATGGCAGCCCGTTGTCGCCGTATCACCGGTTGCTGGTTCTCGCCGCACGGGTGATTCCCTCGTCGTATCACGTGGTGGTGGTGGTTGATCCGATGCCGTGGGTCAACGCGGTGCGCGGCGAGCTGTGGCGTTCTGCGGTGGTGCGGGCCTCGGTCGGCCGCACTGCGATCTGGCTGACCCCGGACCGTGACCTTGCCTCCCGCGCCTCGCAGGTCGTCGAGTTTCGACAGGGAGCCTTGAGATCGGTAGAGTAGTTACGCCAATATTTCGGATTTCGGATTTCGGATTTCGGATTTTCCACCCAACACACCCAGACGAAGGGGACTGGGTTCAGGGTTCAGGGCCGTCCATCTGAGTTAGAGATTTCGGATTTCGGACGTGTCACGGCGTAGCGCGAAGCCGGAATTCGAATTTCCCGCCCAACCACTCCGACCATCCCAGGCTGCCGGAGATCAAATCCGAAATCCGAAATCCGAAATCCGAAATCTTCACGGGCCGGCTGGGTTAGACTGAGCTTTGTCCGTGGAGGTGCAAATGGGTACGTTCCAGGGAGGATCGGCGCCGGCTATGGCGAACCAGGTCTGCGACGGTTACACCTTGCTGTCGCAGGTTTCCCTCAAGCGGTTGAGCCTCGACCAGATGACGAAGCTCGAGTTCGAGCTCGACAAGCGTCTCCGGACAACCCGGGGTGAGACCGTGGACCTCAACGACCAGCCGGCGCTGCAGGCGCGCAACCGGCGCATCTCGCGCATCGAGGGTGCGGTTCGCATGTTGAAGCACACCATCCAGCTCCGTCGCCAAGGCCGAATTTAGTCCACATGACCTGATGAATCATGCGGGCTAGGTCTGCGGCCGTCACCGAGACGTGGGAGTCCCTGCGCGGCGACCCCATGCCCTGGTTGCTCGACGAGGACAGGCCGAACCTCCACTGGCGGGTGCTGGTGGAGCTCTTGCGTCGCCCACTCACGAGCCCGGCGGTCATTCGCGCCCGCGGCGGCGCCGATGCCGCCGAGCCGATCGCCTCGCTCCTTGCCGAACTGAATCCCGATGGGACCTGGGCCACCGATGTCGGATACTGGAAGCCCTGCTCCGGTCCCGGCTGGCGGATCGTGGCGGCGGTCCAGTGGGGCGCCGACCCGACCGATCCGCGGCTGCACGCGGCGGCGGGGCGGTTTCTCGGGTCGGCTGTGGGCGAGGGCGGTTTTGCCCGTGGCGAGGGAAGTGATCCTGTGCCGTGGCTGACCGCCCGGATGTTGCACGCCCTCGCCGAGCTTGGTTGGTGCCGCCATCCGCGCTTCCAGGAGGGGCTGGCATGGCTCGAGGAAGAGGCGGAGTTCGACACCGGCATCGCGGGTGGGGTGACCGCGGTTGCGCTGCTCGGCGCCCTCACGGCGTGCCCCGATCAGCGGCGACCCGCTCTTCGTTCCCGAACGGTGGACTCCATCCTGCGGGCTCTGGCCGAGGTTGCAAGAAGCGCGTCGCGCCTGGGTCACCCCAATTTCGGACGCACGGATCTGGCCGAGATGCTGTGGGCCCTGGCGCGCGCCGAGGTAGGGTTCGCCTCGGAGATGGGGCCGGCGCTGCGGAAAATACAGCGCAAGCAAATGCCCGGCGGTATCTGGGGACGAGAGGAAGGGCCGCCGGCCACGCTGCCGATCGGCGCCACCGGTCTCATGGGCCGGCCGTCGCAGTGGGTAACGCTGAGGTGCGTCACCGCGCTCATGCGCTATGCCGTCGAAGCCAAGCTGCCGAGGATGTACCCGGAGAAACCCAGATGAAATTTCGGATTTCGGATTTCGGATTTCGGATTTCCGGAAGCGCCTCGAGAAACCGCCCGCGTGCGGCGGAGGTGCCTGGCATCCTCACGGGAAGCGCGTGCGGAGACGGGCGAGCGAATGGAAATCGAGAATTGAGAATTGAGAATTGAGAACTGTGCCGGTTCGCTCCAAAGGCCCCAACGTCCAAACGATCAACGTTCTAACGGTTCAATGCCATCCTCATGGGTGGTGCCGTTATTCGGCGCCAGAGCGATCCGCAGGATGGCGCCGATCAGCAGCGCGGCGCCGACCCACTGCCACGGTCCGAACACGGTGTCGTTGACCAGGTAGTCTAGGAGGACTGCGCTTAGCGGCAGGCACAGCTCGCAGATGGTGGCGACGCTGGCGCGAACCCGGGTGAGACCGAAGTAGTAGAGGAAGATGGCGCCCGAACCGGTGGTCAGCGCGATGATGAGGATCACCGCCCAGTTGACGCCGGTAACCGCGGCGAATGGGAGGCCGATGCCTCTGACGCCGAGGTAGACGAGAGCCATGGCGGTGGTCATTCCGTAGCGGGCGAAGGTGGCGTCTTTGAAATCGAGGGACCCCAGCAGCATTTTGCTCAGCACTGTTGCCGACCCGAAGGCGGCGGCTGCGATCACCGCCCACAGGGCGGCGCGAAAGTTGATGGCGTCAGCCGCGTCGCTGGGAGACGAGAGACCGAAGGTGAGGAGCCAGGCGCCGGCAAGCGCGACCGCGGCGGCGGTGAGAAAGCGCAGCGAGATGCGCTCCTTGAGCAGTACTGCAGCTAACACGAGGGCGAAGATCGGCTGCAGCTTCTGCAGCAGCACGACGACGCTGAGCTGGTTGAAGTCGACCAGGAAGAGCGCCTTGACGATGGCCAGCGTCCCGAGGAGGCCGCCGGTGAACGCCACCAGCGCGAGGGCCGACCACCCCTTTGCGCTCATCCGGCGCAGGCGTCGGTAGCTGCCGTGGAGGAACGGCTGCATGAGGACAAAGGGGATGGCGTGGAGAAGGAAGACCACGAACGGCACCGGGAGGTTTGAAAGGCGGGGGGTGAGCACGACCCCGTCGAGACCCCACAGAGCCGCCGAGATACAGATCAGGGCCGCGCCGACGGTGGTGGAGCGTATCTTCATGCCGGAGATGCGCCGCTCTCGCGTGCTTGGAGGGAGGGGTTCGAATTCGGAATTCGGATTTCGGAATTCGGAATTTCATCCCCCCATGCTGGAGGCCGGTTGGCTGAACTATCCGGATTAACTCGTGGGGCTACGCCGTGCGAAGCGATGCTGGAGTGCCTGTGACGGCGTAGCGCGAAGAGCGAAGCCGCATGGTGCGGGCGTCTCGCCCGCACGTGTTTCGGCGATCCTCCGACTTCGGCGGAGATCAGAGCTCGACTCCCATCGGCTTGCGGAGAACCAAAGCTACCACCATGGTCAGGAC
>SDBS01004160.1_pt1 | contig 14184 bp, 12 predicted proteins | sample 2277091 | NCBI WGS metagenome assembly SDBS01 (sample SAMN10404972, study PRJNA504765) | marine sediment metagenome | isolation source: marine sediment core GS10_PC15, 163 cmbsf | place: Arctic Ocean: Southern Knipovich Ridge | collected 2010
TGGCAGTCGCAGGACATCGATATACCACGCAACGACATTGAGCCGATGTATGTGGCTCTGGCCAATAGTGGCGGCACACCTGCGGTGGTGTACCATCCTGATCCAAAAGCAACACAGATAGCTACCTGGACCGAGTGGAATATCGACCTGCAGGAATTTGCTGACCAGGGCATCAATCTGGCCAATGTCGATAAGCTCTATATTGGCTTCGGTGATAAGAACAATCTGCGGGCTGGCGGCGCTGGTACGATGTACTTTGACGATATTCGCCTGTATCGACCGCGCCCGGAACCGCAACCCTAAGCACCAGAAACGCCGGTGGCAATTAAAATTGCACGGTTGATGTAGCAAATATGTATCAATTCGGGGCTTATACTGAATGTTTCGGTATAGGCCCCTTTGTCTTGGAGCAATATCAACCCCGTACAGTGCAAATATTCATCACCAGTTAAACTTTTGTTCTTTATAAGTCAATATTCTAACGGTTTAGGGATTTTAAAAACTCTCGTCAGGAAAGAATATATGTCCTAATTGGACAAACAGTTAAAGTGAGATAATATTTAAACTCCACGGGTGCTTTCATGCACACCTCACATCGGACCACCACCACAATTGCTGTCCTGCTCAAGAATACCTCACGCAACAGACACCCATCAGAAATACACATGGAATCCCACTAAAATAAATAGTTCTGTAGAGCGTTGAGACACGCCAGAATTTTTATTGTCCATCCACTGCACTCCACCCTCAACATCAAATCTCATCCACTTTTTCGATTTGGTAATCGAAGCGCAGCGCCGAACGCAAAGTTATACGATCATTACCGCCGTCTTTCCCGTCCCTATAATCAACTCGGAATTTGGGAATAAAACGGACTTTCCTATTATAGGGAAAGCGGCAGTTGACGTATAAAGAATATGTATCGCTCATATGTGTATCTGAATATCGAAAACCAGTGATAACAGCATCATTCTCAATAAAGGCGTTAGTAAAAACGGATTGAAATAGATAAGAAACGTCGGTTCCTGTCCCTGGCACGCCCTCTACACCACCAGATGTATTTGTTCCCCCTAATTCCGACAAAGTTACCTCACCCGTCAACTGAACATCCTTTTTGAACTCTTGAGTGACACCAAAAGTTAAGGCCTTGCTAATGACCGACCGATCCTTCGCCAGTTGTCTGAGTTCTTCTTGCGTAAAAGTACCAAATAAATCAGAGAGTTCTCTTACCATCTGTCCCTGAAGAGCGTTATTTGTTGTAAGAAGTGGACTTCTTCGATAATCAAAAATGAGATTTAAAGTCGTTTTGGGGGAGAAATTCCAATAGCCGTTAAACAGGAAGATATTGAGTTCATTAAAGATAGTATCATAGTCTATAAGATTAAAAAATGATTTTTGACGGTCGAAATAGCGTACTTCTCCGCCAATGGCACGTCGATCAGTTATTCCATGAATTTATTGTTCGACGAAAAAGGTTGTAAAATCCCATTTATCCTTGTATGGCCCTAAATCAAAGCTAACGCCATAAAATCTTCTGTCCGAGTCTATTTGCATTTGGCGGCTACTCTCAACCGGATAACCAAGAACGCCATTAATCGTAATCTCAGGAGCTATGTCATACGCCAAATGAAGCCCATCGAATCGCCCTAACACACCTCCCGAAGTACGGGTTTGCCGTCCTACTTTTCCAAACCAGTTATTATTTCTATTTCTTAGTGAAAAAGACAATTTACTTAATCTGCTGATATCCGGGCCTGACAAGAGGTCGTTAACATAGCTTCCGGTATATTGTAAAAGCATGTCATAATCATCATTTCTCCAACGAGCATTAAAATCAAGATCAGTACTTAAGTCAGAGCGATTGACCTGCGTCTTTCCGTCTTCAGGAGTTATTTGGTCATAAAAGTAAAATTGAGATAGCCTGCCGTAAAATCGCGTATCCCATTTTTTAAGTCTTTGCTCAAGTTCCGTCGAAGGTCTAATTTCTTTTAGAGGTTTCTTGGGCAACTTTGCAGCCGTAACTAACCCGGCAAGACGCTGTCGTACTCTATCTGCATCCGGTCCTTCAGGATACTCCTGCAGATACTTCTCATATTCGGCCTTAGCGTGAGCTAATTGTCCGTTACGTTCCCGTGCAAGGCCGAGCATCTCCTGGGCCTGCTTTTTGAGATCTCCTTCTGCAGTCTTAAGCACTTTTGTATATAGTTGTACCGCTCGGCTGTTTTCCGTTTTTTTCATTGCCTCCATGGCTTCTTTCATTAGCCTGCCCAGTTCCTCATCCTCCGGAACAACTTCCTCCGGCATAGCAATCTCCTCTACAGGCTCAACCAAGACAGGCCTCTTTACTTTCACTGAAACAATCAACTCCGCAAGAACAACACTGCGCTGGACAGTGAATTCCACTTCTTCCGAAAATAGAAAAGTTATCTGAGGACGCTCAGGATCGCCTCCTTCAACAATAATCTCTTCGAGAGGTATGCCGGTTGTATAATCCCATGACAATGAAACGCGTTCCTTAAGAGAATCGATCTCCTGATCAGTGAGACTTTGAAAATTGACCGGCCGAAGCTGGACACGAAATTCCTTGCTTGCTTCACTCGGAGTATGGCTTTGATAACGGAGATATAATAGAAAATCTACAGTTATTTTATAACCATCAGGCTGTGGAACGACCTTAACATCATCAATCAATCGGTCTTGGGCTATTGTTGGCAATAAGAATAGAAATAGAAACAATATTCCTAAAACAGAAATCGCCCCCAATTTCCTCGAAAACAAGTTTTTCCGATCCTTCATTCACTCCTTCTCCTTCAGACACTAATAAATGGATTAGAAACTTCCGCTGGACGTATGGTGTTTGCCTGTACGGGACTTACTGATGGTTGACATGGAGCTGTCCGTATAGACATGACAGGAACCCGAACAATCCCTCAATTCACTGACCATGTATTTCGTGTCCGGATTTTCGTACTTCTTGTGCGGTCCGCTTTTGAAATCTCCAGCGTGGCAACCGGCACAATCGGGCTTGTAGGCCCCGTATGTCCAAGTTGCCGCCTGACTATTTCCCGTATGGCAATTCAAACACGTAACACCTAAATTGTGATCTCCTGGATAATTACCGGAAGAATGATTAAATAGAATGTTTGTCCAGCTGTTTGTGTTATGACAATCATCACATTGAAGGCTGGTTACAAAATGACTCGCAGCTTTGCCTGTTGCAGTCGTGCCATTGTGACAACTTGAGCAAGATCCTGTTATAACACTGTGATCAAAAATGGCAGGTATCCATGCAATTGTTGCGTGACAACTATCACATTCTGCTGATGTCTGCACATGAGTCACCGTTTTACCCGTAGCCGTAAAACCGTTATGACAACTGCTGCACGTCCCCGTCACACTGCCATGATCAAAAACAGCCGGAAGCCAGCCAGTCGTTAAATGGCAATCGTCACAGGTGTTGGAGCTGGTAATGTGAGTGGGAGTCTTACCACTTGCAGTTGTGCCGTTATGACAGCTGAAACATGTCCCGTTGACGGCTAAATGATCAACGCTGGTTACAGTACTTATGCTTATAGTTGTATGACAACTTTCACAATCATCAGTGGAATTAATATGATCAAGAGGTTTGCCGATTGCCGCCACATAACCGTCCTGCCTATGACAATAAACACATTTCGTAGGAATCCCCTCAAAAACTCCGTTAACATGGCAGCTTTCACACTCGATATTCTCATGAGCACCGGTAAGTTCAAAACCGGTTGAGAAATGATCATAACCACCTATTTCAGCATTCGTTTTCTCAACCAATGTCACCTTACTGCCGGAATGTTGTGATTGTGATTTCTGCTCTTCCAAGCAACCCACCCAAATCACAACAATTAAACTCACAAAAATACACTGTAATGATCTGATAAATGTAGTATTCCTAAACATTCACTCTCCTATTATTATCTGTTGAAACGACTCCACCGTATGGCACCGATCGCATCGCCTGCCAAACCGTCGAAAATGCACATCATCGTCTAAATGACAAGCAGAACAAGTTCGCGAGAGTTCAACTCTTCCCTTCGTCAGCGAATCATGACATGCTCCGCATTCAAGGTTCTCATGAGCACCTTCCATTTTGAAGTCCGTTTGCAAATTGTGATCGAATTGCCATAGCCTCCATCCGTTGGGATTGTGACAATTCCCACAGTCAGCCCCCAGTGTTCCTTTATGATAATCATCAGATTCGTGACAAGAGATGCAATCCATACCTGTTCCCTTGAAGGCGGAAGAGAGGTGGCACTCACCGCAAGCGATAACAGCATGGAATCCGATCAGGGGGAAGCTTATTAAATCATGGTCAAATACAATCTGTTCACTCCATCCATTTGTGTTGTGGCAGGAATCACATTCTAATCCCAACTGTTCTTTGTGCACATCATCTGCCTGATGACAGCTATGACACGTTGCAACTGTTGTTTTTTGACGGGAACTTTCCTTGTGGCAGGCAACACACTGTACTTTGACGTGCCGACCAGACAGCTCAAAATCGGTGTCTCTGTTATGATCAAACGTTACCTGTTTCCACTCAACTGAAGAATGGCAATCGTTACATATCAAGCCATTTCTGCCTTTATGGATGTCATCCACTCTATGGCAATCCACGCATTCCATACCAAGGTTTTCTTTGTATGTGGAATCCAGGTGACAGACATCGCAATCAAGTTCAGTATGTCTATCTTTAAGAACAAAGTCTGTTTCTCGATTATGGTCAAAAGAAACTTTTTGCCAACTTTCAGTGCCGTGGCATCTGTCACACTTTTCATCTAATTGGCTGTCATGAATATCGTTTATTAGATGACAAGTGTTGCATTCAATGGAAGTGTTTCCATAGACCTTATTGGGATGACATGAATCACATGCCACCTCTTGATGCTTTCCTTCCAATGGAAAACAAGTTGTATCGTGACTAAAGTAGGTATCGTCCCAGGAAGTTTCTTTGTGACAGCTTGCACAATGCGTCCCAAGCTGCCCATTGTGCTTGTCATTATCTGAATGACAGCTAAAGCAGTCTGTAGGACTCTCGCGGAATCTTTTATCCTTTGCATGGCAGGCATCACAACTCACGCTCACACGAGCATGAGCACCAACCAGAGAAAAGTCGGTGAAATCATGATCAAACAGCCTCTTGTTAAAAAAAACAATAGAAGCCTTGCGCCCAACATGTTCGGTGTGGCAAGACTTGCACGGCTTTCCGATGACAGAAGGTGAACGCCCGTGGAACCCCTGACTGCTATGTAAATCTTCTCTCACCTTTTCATGGCAACCAATAAATAAATTACTCTGGCTTTCTTTACTAAAGGGGGAATGACACTCAGAACAGCTATTTTCATATTTGGCATGTGCACTGGTGAGAGGGCCGGGCATAACCACAGTGCCAATGGTATGTTCAGGTGATAATTGTGACAGCAATAGTGCTGCAGCTCCCACAATAATGATTATCAAATAAATTAGCGATCTCATTCTCTTTGCTCTATAAAGTAGTGAGCAGAATTGGCGTTTCTGGAATATGTCATTAAGCAACTAACCATCGTTACCTACTTTCTCCGACGACAATAATTTTTACAGTTTTCCGTAAGCAGCTTCATACACAAACTCTCGTACATATATAAACTCTCCTGTGCATGTCGATCTTTTTGCGTCTGTGGATTCTCTTGAGGGCACCCCCCATAGGAGTATATGATGTTACCTGAAAACTAAGCGTGTGCTTGAGCAAGCCCACGCAACAACATTCTTCTAAGGATCAAGTGTTCTGCCTCAGCTCAAGTGATAGTTGTCATTCCTGAGAAAGCAGAAATCCAAAATATCGTTGTGTTTGGATTTCGCATCAAGTGCTGAATGACAGTCCTCAAATCAGGTGTGACAGAGCATTAGTACATGTTTACGGCAATGACATGCACAAGAATCACCAATACCAGAATGTAAACTGATGGAATATGTAACACCTGCCATAGGGCAAATAAGCGTTCGAAAAAACTAAACTGTGCAACACTAACGGACTGCGACAAAAACAAGCGGGCTTCCCTTTGCATTTGGCGCTTCATTTTGCGTCTCATGGCACACGTCCAGGCACTGCTTGCCATATTCCGCTTCAGGTACACATTCGCTATGAGTTTGATTTTCCATTGTATAAATCTGGTACGCCACCCTATAGAGAATATGCGCATAATGCTCCTTAATAATGAAGTGCATGGGTTAAGCACCTCTTCCGCCAAGTCGAAGAGTTCTTCTTTGATTCCTGGAATAAGTGCAAATTGTTTTCTTACTTCTTCTTTTTCCTGACACAAATTGTCACGGAGTTCGAGTAAAGTAGCTCGTTGTCCGTATAAGCCATAATGAATCTTGCCGTAAATATAGCGCCCAACAATCCCACTCGCTGCAATGACAAGCATGGAGAACAAAGCAATACTGCTATTGAGCGAACCGAGGTGAAAGGTAGCATGAAATAATATGCAGAGAGGACCGAGTATGCCAAATATCATGTGAATGCAAAACCACATTTTCACACTTCCTATTGCTCTCAAAGCAGGAATTCTTTTTCTCACAGGATATATGAGAGTCGCCAGCATGAGTGAAGTGCCGAGAATGCCAAGCCTGTGTCCAATACCATACTCTGAAGTAATCAACTCAAACCTGCGCAAGCGCCAGCCAATCAGCAGCATTACACACACGGCAAAAGAAAATAGAACGGACGTATAATCACTGAATTTCTGCAACATAATTTTTAGGCGATTTTAAACCTGGTGTTTCGCCTATTCTCATCTTTAACAAAACGTCTAATTCCACACATCGCGTAAACAAATCAGATGCAGTTTCTGCAAATCATACTCAACCTCATTAGAGGCTGATTTTGGCCAACATCTTTCGAGTTGAATCCGCCAATCATCCAATCTTGGGAATACGCTAAAATATTTTGCGAAGCCAGTTTGCGGCACTTTTATACTTATTAAGCAGTTCCTTCATTTCCTGACTTGCATTGTCGAATACTTTAATAGGCAAATAAGGATTAGCACCGTTGTCTAACAGTATCTTGGCAATGTTCTTATGCCCACACATTACGGCTATGTCCAACGCACTGTTTCCTGATTCATTAACCGCACCTAAATCCGTCCCTTGCTGAATCAATTGCCGCACGATCGCCTCTTGGCCTGCTACAATAGCAAGCATCAGAGGAGTATTACCATAATAGCTTTTCACATCAATATCACTGCCTTTTCTGACCAGCATGTGTAAGATTTCTACGTTTCCGGTATGCGCCGCAAGTGTCAGGGCGGTATGGCCTTGTACATCCTGTACTTCTAATGCCGCACTCTGCTGTAACAGATGTTTCACTATCTGTCCATGACCAGCTTCCGTTGCCAGCATGAGCGCTGTCCTTCCTGCCCCATCAGTTGTATCGATGTCAACTCCGTGCACCAATAAGATTTCGATCAGATACATCTTACCTTTAGAGGCAGCGGATAGAAAAGGAGATAACATCTTTCCTCCTTCAATATTAAGTGACACACCAGCCTTAAGCAACTCCTTGACAACTCCTCCATGCTCATGCTCTATCGCTGCAGACATCGCTTTATTAAACAATTTACCGGATTCTTTCGAGATGGGATATTCCTTCACCAACCTTCGGACCACCGCTTTGTGACCATTTTCTGCTGCCAGAAAAACAGGTGACACTCCTTCACCTGAATTCAACTCCGTTTTTGCACCTGCATTAAGCAGCACTTCCACAATGTCAAGATGTCCCATCCAGGCGGCGAGGCTCAGTGCCGTGTGACCATCCTCACAAGCCGCATTCACATCATGTCCTTGTGATAACAAATGCGAAACGATATCAGCCTTTCCACGCCAGGCAGCAAACATTAACGGTGTCAATTTTTCAAATGGTCTCCCTTCGTTAACATCCTGAGCTGCTTGTAACTTCGTAACTATATTCTTAAGTTTTTCCCCATTCTTTTTATCTAATGGAAGTGCAACCTCACCTGTTTCAAGCAACTTGCTTGCAATAGCTCCATCTCCTTTGGTTAGCGCAATACATAATCCATTCTGTTTTTCGGCATTCTCTTTACAAACATCTGCACCTCTATCGATCAGAAGCTCAACAATAGAAACATCATTATGCTGTACCGCCAGCATCAACGGTGTGAAGCCATACTTGTTGGCAGCGTCGATATCAGACCCCGCATCAAGCAATGTCTCCACCATCATCATATTCCCTCTCTCCGTTGCAATTAGAAGTGCATTATCCCCATCCCTGTTAAAGATTTTTTTATCGGCACCTTTTTGAATCAGTAATTGCGCCGCCTCGATCCGGCCACGATCTACTGCCTCCATAAGTGCCGTACGTCCAAAACGATCACAAAAGTTTATATCAGCACCGACATTAATAAGCTGGATCATATCGTTGAGTTTGCCGTGGCCAGTTGCTACCAGCAGTAATTCATCTATAGAAATATTAGTATTGCGTTGTATCAACAGCCCCGTAGCCTTTATCTTTTCCATTTTTGCTTTGGACTGACGGTGACCTTGGTCAGCGGCCCGACCGTACCAGATAATGGCCTGTCGGTAATCGGCGGATACCCCCAATCATTTTTCATATATTATGCCCAGGTTGTACATCGCTTGAACATGGTTATATTTACTCGCCTGCTGAAACAAAGAAAATGCTTTTATATTGTCTTTCGGAATTCCTCTGCCTGTCAGATAAAACACCCCAAGCTGATATTGGGCGTCGATATCTCCTTCTTCTGCCAACGTAGAGAACAATTTGACCGCGGTGGCATAATCTTTCATTCTTACTGCACTTTTGGCGGCCTCTACTGCATTGGGATCACTGGCGATTGCTCTATTTGCTACAATAACAGTTACCCACAAGAGCAATAAGTAAGTTGTGCAACTAAATTCTCGCGTACTAATATGATTCATACCGTTAACGCTGCTCCATACATCGTTTCTGATTCGACGCCGATCTCCTTGAGAAAACCCGTTGGTAAAATGCCTCCGGCACAAATAATCACAGAATCATTCCTCACTGAAAATATTTCTCCCTCCTGTTCCAACACAACATCACTGTCTCTGATTTCCTGCACATTTGAATTCAGTATCACATTCAACCGGCCTGCGTTTTGTGCCATTTGTACCTTATCTCGATTTTTCTGCTTTGCCCGGCTAAAAGCCTTCTTGCGATAAGATAATGTCACGGTAGTACCCGAAACCTCTGCAAGAGTTGTCGCTGCCTCAAGTGCACTGTCACCACCACCAACAACAAGAACGTGCTGATACTGGTATTGTTCAGATTCTATCATACGATAGACCACTTTTGTTTTTTCCTCACCTGGAACACCCAATTTCCTGGGGGTGCCACTTCGACCGATGGCTAACAGTACGGTCCGAGTCTTATATACACCTTTCTGAGTCGTAACTATGAAAATCGAGTCTTCACGGTCAACTTTGTCGATACGTTCTCCATAGCGAATGCTTACTCCTGAACGTCTCTCGACATCCTTCCAGAAATCGAGCAGTTCTTCTTTGGTTATCTCAGTAAAGCTTATCCTTCCTACGATTGGCATCACCGCTGGCGATGTCATTACGACTTTCCCTCGGGGATAATGTGCAACTGCTCCCCCAAGTGTTTCCTGCTCCAGTGTTAAGTAATTTAGTCCATGTTCTTTTGCGGCCAGGGTAGCGGAAAATCCCGCTGGCCCCACACCAACTATAACCACGTCACAGATGCCGGCTTCTCTTTCTATACTGCCGATCCTTTGTCTGATCGATTCCAATGCCTGTTTTCCTTGTTCGATAGCATTGTAGATAAGCCCCATTCCTCCCAACTCACCCGCAATAAATACACCAGGGACATTGGTTTCAAAGTTTGGCTTTACAAAAGGAATATCCACGCCTCGCTTTTCTGTGCCAAACACGAGTGTGATGGCATCTACAGGACAGGCAATTTTACAGACCCCATGTCCAATGCAATGTGTGGGAGAAATTAGTTCCGCTTTTCCGTTGATAATTCCAAGCACATCTTTCTCGGGACATGCTATACCGCAGGCTCCACATCCCAAACAAATCGAATGGTCAATTACTGGGTGTAACGAAACAGGCTCGGTAAGTCCGGCCTCGAAATCTTCATTTTTTATAGACAGATTCTTCCTCTCCTGCTCCTTCTTTTTCATCAAGTACAATGTAAGGATCAACAGAATTGGTACAATATAGATCAGAAGTAAGTAGCTGGCTTGCGCTTCCATAGCTGGTGCTTTGAGCCACATAAATACCTTCAATAAGGTCTTTTATCCGACAAGCAATGGTCGACCCATCTGATACGTTAAATGCACTTCTCGCACTTCAGAAAAGACTTGATTTCTCAGATGCGCAATCTTTCCAAAGGACTTCATCCCATCGATTTGGACAGAAATGGCTTGGGAGCAGCGCTACAGGAACTGGCTTCAAACACTAAACATCTATTTGGTGTTTCGTGTACTTTTAAGTCTGAAAAAACTGTTCAAATTAATGATGTTTCAGTAGCTCTAAATCTATATCGAATTGCTCAAGAGGCTTCAACCAATGCTATAAAACATGGCAAAGCCAGGAACATAAGGATTGAATTGACTGCTAAGGATGATTGCTTGAAATTGATAGTAGAAAATGATGGTTTGGATTTTTCGACAGGGCGGGCCCACGGCAAAGGCATGGGATTGAGGATTATGCACTATCGGGCCGAAACAATGAATGGTTCGCTTGATATTCGAAAAGGTGCTAATGGGGGGACAATTGTAATCTGCGTGGTCCCAAATGGGGATCATCCGCAATGACAGAGAGTGAATCTATGGTTTCTAAAAAACGGCAAAACAGATCTGACGAGAAAAAGAAAGTGCTGGTCGTCGATGACCATCCTATTGTGCGAGAAGGGCTTTCATATTTGATCGACGAAGAAGAAGATATTACTGTTTGCGGTTCAGCTGAGAACATACCTCAGGCGATCAAAGCCATCAGGAATCTAAAGCCGGATTTGGTTATAGTTGACATCTCGCTGGAAGATGCGAGCGGCTTGGAGTTGATAAAGGATATCAAAGTTAACTTCCCAGGCTTACCCATCTTAGCTTTGTCCGTGCACGCGGAGTCCTTTTATGCTGAACGAGCCATTAGAGCCGGAGCAAAGGGCTATATAACAAAACAGGAAGCCACTAAGAAAGTTATAACGGCAATCCGCACAGTTCTGGAGGGCGGATTATATCTGAGTCAAAAAATGAATGACAAACTATTATATAGCTTGCTTGGTGAAACTAAGGCTGATGCCGGTATCTCGCCAATAGACCGTCTTACTGATCGTGAATTTGAAGTGTTTAGTCTGCTCGGCCACGGTAAGGGGACCCGTCAGATTGCTGAACAACTTTACATAAGTGTTAAAACGGTTGAGACTTATCGGCTTCGTATCAAAGAAAAATTGAACATAGAAACTAGCTCAGAACTACTCCGACACGCTTTTCAGTGGGTGAACGAGCAGGAAAAGTGTATTAAACCGTAATTCAGCTTTTGAGTTTCTGTTTATATCAAACCATCCAGCTTCGGTCTGAATATACGTGTATCAATGGTTCGAATACATTCCTGCCCATTCACAAGCACACAAGGCCTTAAGATACACACCCTCCGATCCCCACGCCCCTTTTACAGCAACAATAGCTTGCGTTACCGCGACCGGTTACTTTATAATCAGAAATGCCATGGAGAAGTGAATGACGACCTTTGTGTTGAGCAACCGAAATTGAGCTAATACAAGCCAAAGGACAAGTTGGCAATGGAAATTACACAAGAACACAAAACACAAATAGAAGAAATTATCAGCGGTATGGAGTGCCAAAAGGATTTCAAGTGCTACAAATCAGGATTCGAGAACCTTTGTAAAACACAAATATTTCGAGATGGCGAACTGGTCGAGTGTTTAGAGGAAAGTTCACAACTGTGCAAATTCAGTTTTAATTTTGGGCTTGGTTATTTTTGTAAATGTCCTCTTCGGAGATATATTGCCAAGAACTTTAATAGATGAATACTCAGACTCCTGTTTGGCTTGGATGCTACCGATTTAGCTTAGACCGAGCAATATTTTCTTTTGAAAGGGAATGAAGATAAAGTAAGCTGATTTGGCCTCAGTGAAGTCTGCTATGGGGGTATCAATTTACAAAAGATGTGTGATAAGAATTAACATTAACGATTTTTTCAGAAGGTGATGAAAGGAAGGATGAACATGAGGATCTATTTACTTGTTGCCATTCTGTTCGCCGCGTGTGCTGTCGGCGTAATTCAGGCCGAGGAGAAGTTCGAGCCCACCGTCGAATCGCTGCGTCAGTACAAATGCCCGGAGTGGTTTAGAGATGCGAAGTTTGGAATATACGTGCATTGGGGAGCCTATTCAGTCGCCCGGCAGGGAGAATGGTATGCTCGGCGGCTCTATGAACAGGGCCGTGAGCAATACGAACACCATCTCAAGCACTACGGTCACCCATCGGAACACGGCTATAAGGATTTCATACCTCTGTGGAAGGCCGAGAACTTCGATCCCGGTGCTCTACTCGCACTCTTCAAACGCGCCGGCGCAAAGTACTTCTGCCCCTGTGCGGTTCACCACGACAATTTTGACTTGTGGAACTCGAAGCACCACGAGTGGAACGCAGTCAATATGGGACCGAAGAAGGACCTCATCGCCATGTGGCGCCAAGCAACACTGAAAGCTGGGCTGCGATTCGGAGTAACCACACATCTGTCACGCAGCTATAGCTGGCTGAACGTCGCTAACCAGGCCGACACCGAAGGGCCGAAAAAAGGTATCCCTTACGATGGAGTGCAGGGCAAGGCCAAGGGATTGTATCCGCCTAACGATGGCCAGAGCACACACCCGCGGGCGCCCTTCGAAGCCCCGGAAACATGGCGACGAAATTGGGAACAGCGCATCAAACAACTCATCGACGACTACCAGCCCGACCACCTGTATTTCGATTGCGCCGTGCCGTTCCGAGGCACCGACCAGGGGCGCACCGGCATGGAGGTAATCGCCCACTTCCTCAATCGGCGACCTGAAGGCGTGATGTGCGTCAAGGAAAGGCCCTGGCAGGGACTCTATGCCGACGGAATCACCACGGTGGACTACGAGCGAGGTAAAGCCAGCCACATCCTCGATCAGCCGTGGCAAACGGACGACTCCATCGGCTCCTGGGGATACAACGAAAACACCCCCTACACAACGTCCGATGCCGTCATTGACAAGATCATCGACATCGTCAGCAAAAACGGAAACATGCTGCTGAACATCCCCATTCGCGCCGACGGCACACTCGATGAGACCGCCACCGGCATCCTCGAAGACCTCGGCAGGTGGTTCGCCGTCAACGGCGAAGGCATTTACGCAACTCGGCCGTGGTACATGTACGGCCAGGGCAGCACCGAAATGCCACACAAGACAATCGAATCGCCGTTTACTTTCAAGGATATCCGTTACACCACCAAAGGCGAGTATCTCTACGCTTTCGTGCTCGACTGGCCCCGCAAGAGAACGGTTCAAATGACATTCCTTGCCCCGGGAAATCATCGTATAGGCAAGATCAAATCGGTCGAACTACTCGGCCATGAAGGTGATATCCAGTGGGAGCATCATCCCGACGCTCTGCAAGTGGTGTTTCCGCAAAAAAAGCCATGCGACTCCGCATACTGCCTGAAAATCCACCTACCCAAAAAGTAGCTTAACCGTGATTCTCGCCACTACCGTGAACACTCGAAGAACAGAAGCACGAGCAAAGGGAGCGATCATAGCAGGAACAAGTCGATCGGATTCGTACTGATCCTGATGGCACTGTGTCTCTTGACCGCGTCTGTGAATCTCTGTGCTGCCAATGCAGTTTACAAGCCTATCTGGGAGTTACTTGAGACCGCGCCCATACCTGAATGACTCAAAGACGCTGCTTATAAAGGGGCCATAAATATGAAGGTTTAGGTATATTTCTGTTGCTTTCTCCTATTTAAGTGTCTATATGTCCAGCGTCAATTATAATTTCCCTTCAATGACAGTTTTTTCTACCCTTTCTTCTAAACACTGATCCTTAGCTTATGACCGTTAGGGAGTGCCCCCCATGGGGGGCAAAAATTTACGATATT
>SDBS01004161.1_pt1 | contig 14183 bp, 8 predicted proteins | sample 2277091 | NCBI WGS metagenome assembly SDBS01 (sample SAMN10404972, study PRJNA504765) | marine sediment metagenome | isolation source: marine sediment core GS10_PC15, 163 cmbsf | place: Arctic Ocean: Southern Knipovich Ridge | collected 2010
CTCATTCTTTTGATAGGAGTTACTCAAATGAAAACTTATAGTTTCTCAGACAGATTGCCAGATTTACCATTAGACCCACCAGAACCAGATTTTGAATGTAATAGCTGTGGCCATTTGTTTAACATTGGCGTACTTGACGCCAATGATTTATGTCCTGAATGTGATAGTCAAGATATACATAAAACATGAGAATTCTCTGGCTGCATGAGGCTAATTTCTCTGGTAAACAACGGGGCTTACTGGAGTTATATCTACGTAAGTCAAAGATTGATCCAGCAGACATATTCTTTGTTTCCATTCATACCAAGATAGATAAATTATGGATACGAAAACCTAAGACAAAGAATACATGGATTTGTAACCCTGAGAAGGAGGGAGTATTTCATTCTACATTAGAATATTATATTAAAATGACAAAGTGCGATTTGATTGTTATAAATGATAATGCTTCTCTTGGATTCATGACTGGCTATACGAGTTTAGATTTATGTCGGGGGAGTGTTTATAGATATAACGATATTCCATGCCCGGTTGTTGATCGGATAACTAAAGTTCATGTAGTCAAGCACGCACCTTGGGTTTTATTACAGGATCTAGGGAAGATAAAACGCTGGGTGACGAAGAAGAAGAAACATGAGCCAAAATTCAATTATAATGTTATTCATAACATTGATACCATTCCCGCTTGCCTTCAATTTTTGGATAAGTGTTTTGTTATATCAACAGATATTGAAACGGTCGCGGATTTTATTACTTGTATTGGTTTCACAGGTTTGCATGTTGATGGTTCAATTTGGACTTACATATTTCCTTTTTATAATCCTTTGAAACCTGGCAATTGTCACTGGGGGAGTATAGAAGATGAAGTTATCGCTTGGACTGCGGTTAAAACTATTTGTGCTTCTCCTGCCCTCAAAGTTCTTCAAAATGGATCGTATGATGCAGCTTATTTTATCAAATATAATATTATCTTGCATAACTATATTGGGGATACTCTACACTTATTTCATTCTATTTGGTGTGAGTCTCCGAAGAAGCTCAATTTTATTACGTCACTCTTGGTTGATAATTGTCGCTATTGGAAAGATGAAAACAAAGGGGATAAGGATGAAAGAATCCCCAGTACGCCAGACGGTGTTGAAAGATATTGGAGATACAATGGATTAGATTGTCATAATACCTTGCTTTGTTTTATATTCCTCGTGTCTTATATTACAAAAGAAACAATGGCTTGGGCGTTGAAGAATTACAACACTGAGTTTAGTCTACAAGTTGGACCGGCGCTGGCGATGTCAATGCGGGGCGCATTTACAAATGAAAAGAGACAAGGGAGTAAGACAATTGCTTGGCTTCGCGAGCACACAAAGAGTTTAAAGATATTAAGAACGATGGTTGATGATCCAGAGTTTAATCCAAATTCTAATGACCAGGTAGCTAGTTTAATTTATGACGTACTCGGCGCGTCTAAGATTAAGATGAAAGGAAAGAAGAAATTAGGGGCGCGGACTGTTGACGAAAAGGTACTTAGGTTGATTAGAATACAACATCCCTTGTTTGCAAAGTACATTGATGCGATTTGGAATACCAAGAAGCCGTTGAATAATTGCTCTAAATATGGTAGACCTAGTATAAATAAATCTGGAAAACCTATTGGTTTGAAGTTATTAAACAACAGACTGATGTATTGTTATTCATCCGCCGGCACAGAGACAGGCAGATTTAATGGTAAGTACCATCAGTATTGGATAGGTACTAATCCAATGAATGTGCCAGATAAAGACGTCCGTGATATGGTACAAGCAGATGAAGGTTACGTGTTTTTTGAGCCAGACTATTCACAGTCGGACAATTATTTTGTGGCATTTGAATGTGAAGATCCTGATATGATGAGGAATGTGACCGATGATCGTGATACTCATGCAGTTCATGCGGAATTTTTCTTTAAAGAGCCTTACCAAAAGGTATTTGATGCGCATCAGGCGAGTACCGATTGGGCCGATCATCCTGTTACGGGTATACGGCAAAATACTAAGCGTATTGTACATGGTTCAAATTATCGCATGGCTGGCTTTACTTTATATGTCACGATGGGCCATGAAGCTGTGGTTTCATGTGCAAAAACATTAGGTTTTAATGATGCTCATTTGTGGAGTAGAAAACAGTTAGTAGATATATGTTCTAGATTGCTAATGTCGTATCATAAATTGTATAAAGGATTACCTGAATGGTTTGAAAACTCTGTCAAAGAGGCGGTGAAAAATGGAAATCGCGCTACTTGTGCTTTTGGCCGGACTCGTTTATTCTTTGGAGATTTGGCGCACGATGAGGCGATACAAAGGGAATTATCTGCTTATTTTGGACAGGGCGGTACTGCTGGTAATATCAATGATACTCTTATCAAATTGTATTATGAGAGCGATTTAGAAAGCCAAGGATTGATGTTGATGATGCAAACACATGACAGTATCTTAACGCAAATTCCAGAACAAAAGCTAGGACTAGGTGAAAAGTTCTTGACAATCATGGAAAAAGAGTGTACTATCAAGGAGAGGTCTTTTACAGTCCCTGTTGGTGCGAAGATTGGCTATTCATGGGGGCGACGTGGCATGATTAATTGGCATCCTGGGATTGGGTTGGGAGAAATTAAAGCGCATGAGGAGAGATTAAATGCTTCCTACAGTTAGGCATAGTGGACAAGTTTTTACAGCTACTAAAGTTGTTCGTAGACATTGGTATCGTGGGAGAGTAATTAAAGTTATGTGGCCGCTTGAAGAATTGTATGCAAGACGTCCTAGCATATGTAAAAAAGCAAGACAAAGATATTTGGTTTCTGCTCCAAAAGGTTTTTGGGAAGGCACAGCTGCTAAAAATTGTAATTGTAATCCGTGTATAAAAGCTTGGGAAAAATAATTTAGTTAAACCATAACAACGTCACAGCGTTTCGTTCAACAGCTAGCAAAGAGGAAACTACAAAATGGCAGACGTATTCGGCGGTCCGTTCGGTGCTTACACAGCGATGGGTAGTGGTGTGCTTGACGGCACTGGAAAAGATGAACTCGGTGTAGTTCTAGCAGAGTTCTGTGCTCTGCTGGGAATTACACTCACGGCTGGTAATGGCGTAACTGGTGCGTTTGCCATTATCAATGAGGTAGATTCACCGCACCCGGATTTCGATAAAATGGCTATCGAAATGCGCGAGAAGATTGGTGTTGAAATGGCTGCCATCGCCGATGTGATGGACGCTACTTCTGAAGCGTAATCTGATTACCCTCTCAGCACTTAACCTTAACCAAAAGGAATCTCAAATATGAGAAGCTTTCTAGCTGTGCTTGCTCTGTCAATCATGTTTGTTTCACCTGCATTGGCAGCGCCCTGTCCAAATCTGAATGTTGTTTTCGTGGACAACTTGGCCACTATCTATGAAGTGGACCACGACAACTGCATCTACAAGTGGGACGCAAGCAACCACAATTTCAATTACGATAACGTGTTGAAATACGTGGCTATATACAACAGCGAGCAGATCACCGCCATCGTCCTCGGTGGATATTGGGCCAAGTGGCTGACTGACATCCAAGAGACCGAGGGCTACTTTGACAACGTACTTTATCTGAAAGCCAAAGGGGTTAACTAAACCCGATCGAAGGCGCCATTGCGCACGATGGGTATTTAAAGATGTGTGGGGGATAGTTGAAAATCCCCCACACTATCTTATGTTTCATTTACCGGGGACACGGCTATGGACAGCCAAATAATACTTAGAAATACTAAAGAGAATACTAAAGATTTAGAATTATTTATTGGAAATCATGATGCCGGTAGAGTATATGTTATAAGTATAACTAAACAAGTAGCATGGTTATTTTTGCTATTGAGAAATATAATTAAGCATATCAAACTCGACCATGATGTATAAGAATGTTTCAAAATCTGCAAAATCCGTTTTTGCAGACGTATTTAAAATACGTGGAGGATACGGAAACTCCGAGGATTATGCATATATGGACAGCGTTAGCAGGTGCTGGGGCATGTTTGGGGCGACGAGTATATCTGCCATTTGGTATTACGGATATCTATGCAAATATGTTTGTGCTTCTTGTAGGTCCACCAGGAATGAGGAAGTCAACCGCATTAAACATTATGCAGAAGCGGATTAGATCGGCAACAAATATACGTTTTACACCTGATGATACAGCGGGTGCGCGCCAAGGTCTAATAATAGCATTGGAAAATAAAGATGAAACAGCATCTGAAAAAGACGAAGCAGAATTACGAGCGGCTGTGGCTGCAATTGATTTGGAAGTACTTAATGGATATAAAATTAATATTGACTCAAGGGATGAGCATACTATGTTTGCGGTTGCTTCTGAGTTTGGCTCATTTATTGGCACGAACGCGGGAGAGATGACTACATTCTTAAATAGAATGTTTGATGGAGAAGATTATGATTATAAGATACGGACCAATCGTCATATTCTTCGTAGTCCTCTGTTATCTCTCATTGCGGGGACAACTCCGATTAACATTGCAACTTCTTTACCAGCCTCGGCAATCGGACATGGTTTTACATCAAGAATTGTCTTGGTATTTGCTAACAGAAAATATAAAAAGGTTCCAAGACCAAAAAAGCTCGATCCAGAATTAGCAAAGTATATAGATGATTTATTTGGCTGGTTATATCATACATTCGATGGAGAAATGGTAGAGACAGCGGGTGCTAAGAAGCTTATTGATGATTTATATGATGTAGAAGTTAAATTAAATGATCCTAGATTTATCTACTATCTAGACAGAAGACAACAGCATTTATATAAGACAGCTATTATACTGGCAGCTTGTAGGAAGGATAGAGAGATTAAATATGAAGATGTTCAAGAAGCTAATTTGTTATTGACATATACAGAACAGTTTATGCCAGATGCACTAGGGGAATTTGGCCTATCTCCATTATCAAATGCGAAGCAGAAAATGGTAGAGTTTATACAACATGCACAGGGACCAGTTACTGTTAATATTTTATGGGCAGTTATGGCTAGAGATATGAAACAGGTAGATTTTAGAAACTCACTGTCTGAATTAACAAATGCTGGTAAGATAATGCAAGTGCATACTAATGAGGGGGAAGCGTATGTTTATGTGGATATTGAGACAGAGGAGACTGAGCGCGTTTTGCGTTTGATAACGGAGTGAATTATGGATCAAATAGATCTAGCTAAAGTAGGGAAGGCTGAACAAGAGCGCGAAGAAGAGATTGTTGAAGCACTTGAATTTTTAGAAGAATATCATGATCCTTGGGGCGAGAATATATTAAGCGACTGGGAGAAAGAATTTGTAGACAGTATCAGCGGATTTATGGCGCGCAACTATAGGTTAACAGATAAGCAGTTTGAGAAGCTGTTGCAGATTAAGATTAAATATGAATAAAAAATGGCGGGATGAGTTCAACCTCCATCCCGCCAAGTTGGGAGAGAATTAATCTCTCCACCGCCACAGTTCCTAACGACCGCCAACTAAGGGAGGCTTTCGGGTCTCCCTCTTTTTTACAAGACATTCATTAGTCTTAAAACATTATCCATTTTCTGTGGATTATTTATCATTTTCATTAAATCCAATGAAGTTTTATCTACCGTGCCGCGCAAGAATTGTTCCATTACAAAACGAGGGAAATAATCAGGGCTACCTTTCCAACGAATATACTCAGCAAAAGCATTTTCTAAACTTTCTTTAGTTAGCTTACCAGAGCGAGCATCAGAACGTAAGACATCACGTAATTCACCAAGTCGATAGCGTTGAGATAATTCTGTTGATCTTACCCGCGCATGTGCAGCAACTCTAGCACGTTCACGGAGAGTACGCACACCCATGAAACGCGAGATTAGAGCTATTTCATTCTGAACCTCGCCTTTGAATATATCTTTAAACGAAGGTGACCCAACAATAACCTGGCCTCTGCGGTCTGTAACAAATCCGTTATATAAAGTTGCCATATTACGGAGAAATCTGTTGGTAGAATAGGATTGAATAATATTAGCCATTTGGTCATCATCAAATTCACCACGCGATCGCAGCATACCAAATGTTTCACGTAGGATATTAAAGAAATCTTGACCCATTTGAACTACTGGTGTATCACCGACAGTTAGTAAAGTGGGGAAGTTGCGTGGATTAACATCACCGCGGCCTGAAAAATCTGGACTATCATCGAAGCCAAATAATTTACCTACATTAGAAACAGCCCCCATCATAATTACCTCAGTTACATCAGTTCCAAATCGGTTATTCATACCATCAATTGGATTTGCTGAACCATCGTAGTTTGAAAGAAACGTATCAGAGAACTGTTGAAAACCTGGAATAGTTTGTCCGCCAAAGACAGCAGCTTGAGTTGCCACTTGAGTAGCAAGCGCGCGATTGGCTCCATTTTCTATATAGCTAAACAGTCTCTGGTGGTAGTTCCACATGAATGTCATAAACAATCCAAGCGGCATACCAGATGCTCCTTGGAATATTCTCGGCCTGTTAGTTGTGGAGAAATCGCCAATTACTTTATTCGCAAAATCATTTGCCGCAGTAAATAGGACAGCATCACCTTGTAATCCACTCCTTTTTGCTATAGAATATCCAACTCCAAATGACCAAGCGCGCGCCCACCGTTCCCCTTTGTCAGAAAGGATGGATACAATATCCATAGAACGTCTTACAAGGCCTTCTACGTATCCTTCTGCTGGTGCCGTCATCGCTTTAAATGCTTCTGAAACAAATTGGTCAAAGTATCCTTGATCGCCAGCCCTGCCCATAGCAGCACGAAATTCTTTGTCTGTAAACCATTCGTGTGTAGCAGTTGACATAGCGCGGACTGGGCTGAACATAGCATTTTCTGCATCAACTGGAATGCCATATAGGCTAGTCCTCGCTACCCATTCTTCGTGGCCTATTTCACTGCGCTGTTCAAGTTTTGTTTTCCGCATGAATGAAACAACAGCGGGCATAGTAGCAGCAAGGGATGTCATTGTTAAAACAAAGTGTCCAACTTCCATCATTCGGAGTGTTAGGAATGACGTAAGGGACGTAAGCCTAGACATATCTTTACGCATACTTGCAGGAGGTTTGACGTTAAATGTTTTATTAGCGAAATCTACACCAGATTGAAATGGATTATGATCGCCTAAAGATTTCTCTAGATCACGGTATACTTTATCCTCACGCTTACTCGCGACAGCAGCCTTTAGACCAGGAGGATTAAACACAGCTGCTGACAAATCCGCTCTGGCACTTAACATAGCATCATAATATCTTTCCACAGTTAAATTACTCATGCCAATCAACTGCTTAGGATCAAGTGTAGGATTGTCGTAAACCGCAGATATATACTGTTGCCAGATAGATAATTTCTTCTCTGCCAGTTTAGGAGCTACCGAAGTAAACCGCTTTCTAGCAAATGCTACTTCTGGTTCAAACACAACTCCACGAGTCTGCCGTAGGATTGACTCAAACTGACGTTGGTATGATTTAATAGAATCGTTTAACGAAGTCTGGCCGACGTCAACAATATTGCCAACTTGTTTACCAGTGATTGGGCCAGTCTGTAACAACGGATCAGTTAAATCCATGAAATCATTAAACGCTTTATCACGGATATCAAAATATCTTTCAACATCATCAGGTCTAACTTTACGTAAACTGCCTTCTCGCGCTACAATTTCAGCATCGGCTTTTGCATTTACTTCAGATAGATTTCTGCCAGAAACAACACTGACAACTTCACCACCATCATCAAGGAGAAATACAAGTTCTTCACCAGTAAAACTTCTAGGTGGCACATGCATTGGACGACGCCACATTTCGCCCCTACCCATCGCGGTACGTAAAACATTCTTGTTAGCCAACATTATGGTACTAAGTTCGTTAAACGCAAATGCTCCTTGTAGAGCTAATGGAGTCATGGCTAATGACTGGTATCTTAAAAACGCACCATCAAATCCTGTACCCGGCGCTGGCATTAATTCATCTTTTTCCATAGCACGTCCAAACATCTTTTGAAAACGTGCTTGATTTCTTTCAGTTGCCTCTAGTTTAAATCCTTTAAGTGCCGATTTTACATCAATCGCTATACCGCTAATTGGTACAGTTTCTTCTAAAATATCCCAGCCTTGACGGCGTGCGTGGACATATAGATTAAAATTAACCAAACCTGCACGGCTTTCAGAATTAGGTGCTTTTAGTTTATTAAATGTAGGAATATGTTTTGAGAAGATAGCTTCTATATTTTTCTTATGTGCTTTATCTGTAACAAGACGGATTGTATGTTGTGCATTTAAGGCAGGATTTTCGCCAATTGCAAATGAGAATTGAGAAGCAGCTTGTGTACCACGCTGTTGACCTTCGCTTAATGTTTCAATTCCTTTTGCTACCTTGAGCATTTGAGGTTGTGAAATCAAAGTCTCCATTATACTTTGGACTAGATCGCCTCCTTTTTCACTGGCGCGGGCTAGTAGATTAAATACTCTAATCCGTTCGGTTATAACAGCTTCAATTAAATTCTCCCTTCCATATTGTGCATCAGAAACTGAACGCTTTGTTAAAAGTAATGGTAAACTATCCTCTGGAAAACTAAGTTGGTTACCTATTAATGCAGTAGAATTACGATTGAAAGGTAATAACTCCGGGAGAGTATCAACTTCCTGGATCATTCTTTTTAAATTATCCAATGTCCCAACAGCCTGACGTAAATTCTTCTCACCCTGTGCAGAATGGAGCGTGATAAATACCTGGAATAAAGGAGGTAAATCATTGTTGCTTGTACCAGGAAGATTAAACATTTTAACCATGTCTTGGTAATTTAACAATTTCTCTTCCGGGATTATAAGAGTTCCTTCATGTGGCGCTTCTTGCATTGTCTGGATTCTGACGAAATCATCATATTTTTTACCCAAAGAAGCAAAGTGTAAATCATCAATTGAGTTAAGTCCTTGAGGAAGTTTTACTTTATCGAGAACACTATCACCGAATTTTTTATGTAATTCGATCACAGCATCAAAACGTGTATAATGGTCATCAGCGGTTAAGATGATGCCAGTTTCAGGTGTCCAATTTTTAATAGCTTTCTGTAATCCGGCGTAAGCTGCACTACGATGTTTGAGCGTTAATGCTTCAAACGAGGATCTAACTTCAGTTGGGATCGCTACACGATTCAAATTACCTTTAACTATATATTCAAATTCTTTACCTAAACCACCAATGACTACGATAACATCATCAGGGTTCACGCGACGAGAGATTACATTACTAACATTTATTTTATCTGGATCAGCAAAACTAGGACCACCAGCAAACCTTATTGCAATTTTAGGATCAGATGTCATTGACACTACATCAATAGTAGGATTTAAAGTTTCTTGTCTATTCTCTCCACGAAGTAATGGAATTGTACCATCTGCGTCAGCTACTTCACGAAGCCGTTGACGCATTGGTTCAAATGCTTTCATCAGCTGTGCTGCCCGGGGGTCACCTATTTCAAACCAACCACGAATTGGTGACTGATCTGGAGCATTTCTCCAAGATTCAAGTGCTCTCTGTATATCCCTCGGTAAAGTTTTAAAAACATCTGCACCACGCTTTGCGGCTAATCTACCACCTTCACCAAACAAATGCCAGTCAGCACCAATATCTCTCAAAATTTCTTTAAAATTCTCAGGAGCACTAACTTCAGCTTTTGATAAAATCTTTGTAACATTGATCCCAGAAATCCTTGTCTCTGCTTCTGGAAGCCTGGAAAGGATCATCTGAAAATCTTCAGTAATCCCAATTAGCAATTCTGGTGTGCCGAATACAGAGTCGGATGGAGCTACAACTTCAAATCGTTTTGGTTCAAGTTTCGTACCGCGAACAATTTTTATAGAAAGCTGACTATCGCGAGCAACGGATTTTCTATCTCGAAGTGGAAGTAATGAACCATCGGGTTCTAGCACATAGAGTTCGGATAGATTGAGTTTTTTCAACTCTTGTTGTTTTTGTTGAACTAATTCAAGAACTTTAGTATCATCAAAATCACCTGCTTGCCGAAGCGCGGCTAATTCTATAAGCCCCTCATCTCTAGCCCTTCTAGTTCTGTCTATTAATTCAGTCCTTTTTTTCAATATCTCCAACTGTTCTTTTCTAGACAGTGTAAGAACATCTATAGACTCAGCACCAAGAAGTGTAGCTGGATCAGAGTCTAATGCATTCTTCGCAGTATTAATATGAGACTGCGAAAGTTCTGTTTTAGCGTTCCAAGGAAACGGTTTATCGTTACCAAGCTTTTTAATATCTAATATAATCTCACCATCAATAACATTCATCTCCTTTGTCAAATTAGTTTTAGTCTGACCAAATGAAACAGACTTACCGCCAATTGTAGTTGTAGCTTCCTTCTCGATCGTTTCGGAAATAACTTCCGCAATTGTATCACGACTAAGTGCAAGGACTGTTACAGATGTATCACGACTTCCATCCTGTGTAGACGTAGCACCGCGCGAAATTGGTTGTGGAACGCCAGCTGGATTGAGTGCTTCTGCGGCTATGTTTTTTGCATCTGCAATTGATGCGCGGAATAGCCGATTGGTATTGATAAAAGAAGCAACAGCAAAGATAGCTGGAAATGCAGCGTTTAATGCAATCAGTTCCCCAGTAGTAAATTCGTCAGGATAAAGTGTTTGACTATCATTCATAGTAGCAAAAACACCAGCTTCAAATGCAAAATTCTCTTTTACAATATCGCTAATCCGTGTACTTTGCGCACGAAGTGCTAATGCTTTTCTCTTAGCATCGAGCTTAGCATCGGCACCACCTGTTCGTGCAATATGCTTATCCCGGTTTTTAACAGCTTGCAAAGACCTTTCAAATCTACCAGAGCGTGTGAATACAGAATCTAATAAAGCATTCTTTCTTCCGCCATTTACCATCCGGGCTAACACACCAGCACCGCGAAGTGCTTTTATAGCAATCATACCTGGAACAAACAATCCAGTTAGATCAGCGGTAGTTTGCAATGGAGCTTTATCACGAGCATAGAAATCTCCAAATACAGGAATTGTAGATTTAAGAAAAGCTTCCATATCATTATCTTCTAATATACCAAGTGAGGTTCCAACTGTATCAACAAAACCAGCTAAAACCCCTGGAATACCCATGCTAAGAAAATCATTCACCCTTTCATCGCGAGTTACAAAGTCACCAGTTTCCGCTTCAACAAGCCCCTGTTGAAGTACGGCGGCTTGTTGGTCAAAATCAATTTCAGGGAGTCCAACCATGCCATTGAGTCTGGCCATTATTGATTATCCCTACCGCCAAACCTATTACCGCCAAAGCGTTTGCCACCGAATTTCTGCCCAGGTTGAATACCGGGTGGCGTTAGATCAATCTTTGGAGCAGTCCCAAATACCTGCTCTCCGCTTAATGGCAATTGACCAGGTTCTGCTGGTAAATCACCTCTAATAATAGCCACATCATCAGGTGAAACTTTTATGCCAAGTGCATTCAAGTTATCAACGTCAGATCGAAGCCGAATAGTTTTTGCTACTGCTTGCTGTTGCTCTTCTGCGGTTCGTACAGATAGAGGGATCAATTTCTCAGCAGCATCAATAGCTTTAATAACACCAGTTTCAGGTTGATTTCCAAATACTCTGCTTTTTACAGCAGTTCCATATAGCCCAGTAAATGTTTGATCGACGATACTGGGGACTAAATTTCGCGCACGGTCAAACAATACACCAGCAACAGTTTCATTTGGTTGTAATATTCCAGCCTGTTGAAGCAACAAAGTCTCACCTGCCATAAATTGTAAAAATCTAGTTAAATCAAGTGCGCCTTCGTCATCATTAAACTGGCGTGCTAATAAACCGTTTCTAGGATCAAGAAGTCTAGCAAAAGAATTTAAAGTTGGATCAGGTCGTTGCTGCTCATCAACATGACCGATATTTAATTCTTCTGCCAGTTGATTAGCAGCAATTGCCATAGCCCCAATGTTCATATTAAGTACAGTATTCTCCCTAAACTTAGATTTCTCAAGTGCATTTTTAATGATAATACTATCTCTATTTTTACCAGAAGTTGATTGTATTCCTCCAGCTAAAGGCGTAATAGTTGTAACTTGTTCGGCTGCTACTTCTTCAAAAACTAAAGCAAATTTCTCCCAAGCACTCCCTAAGAAATCATTTTTGATAAATAATGCAGAATCAGCACCAACAGCCATCAATAGCGGCTGAGCGTTTTCAGCACTAACACGGCCTGTTGTAAAGTACTGATTTGCCGCTGGTCTAGAATCTTTTGGATAATCATTCTCAACTCGGTCTGTAACTTGTTTTCTATAAAATTCTTGTCCTTCATCTATCATTTCTATTAATACTCTAGTCATCGCATCACAACCATCACCGCCAGTCTTAATACAATCATTAATTCTGCCCTTTTGATTTTGAACGCGCGCGTTTCTATTTACAGTTTCAGCAAGAATATCTGTAGGGATAGCCTCAGTAGTAGGATTTGGATCATTCGGACTATATAATTGTAAAAGTAATTCTTCAGTTTTCTCATGCGCCATCAGTTTACCACCTAGTCCAGATATAGCAATTGAATCTGCTTCTCGCTGACGTTCAAAATCTGTTTCTGCTTTAGAAGCTTCACCTAACATAGTCTGTAATTCACGTGCGGAAAACGGAATACCGCCAATTTCAGTCCTACCTTTATTTGTAATAGCGTCAGCTAAAAAGTCTTTTATAGCAAGACTACCTAAGTTTTTTCCAATAATAGCTTTCTGATTAGCTAAAATTGCAGTTTCTTTTGTTTTAATAGCTAGGTGTGAAATCTCAATAGCATCTTCAAGCGATGTAAGTTCCCCAAATCTTTTAGTCATATCGAATGGCGTAACATCTGGACCAAGTGTACCTTGAAACTTTTTAATTTCTTCTGCGGAACCAAACTGATTAAGAAATTCTCTTTTATTCTGTGCTTGTCTTGCAATAGATATGTTAAATTCTTGAGTAGTCAAAACTGCTTTAGCAGCAAGTTTATCTACCATTACAGCATTGATTAACCCAGGCTTTCCTTTTAACTGTGCTGGTACGGTTGAAGGGTCTTTAAGAAAAGCCCTGAGTTCTGAAACAGATCGGTCCTGTGCGAATTGCAGCTGTTCTTTACGCACACCCTGTTCTAGATTGAGTCCAGCTTGTTCTACTGCTAGAACATCAACTAAACCTTGTCTGTTAATTTGAAAAATACTTTTAACAGTCTGTCTCTCGGCTTCTGCTAATGAAACTGCTTGGTCATGACGCTGGCTTGCGATTGCTAACTTATTTCTCGCGCGCCCCATTTGTAAATCAGCACGAGTTAGATTTATATCCTGGACATTCCGACTAAAATCAGGATCGAACAACGCCATAATATTATTAAAGATAGCTGGATTTGTAGCTATAGCAGCTTTTCTATTTAACGCATGATCTGCAAGACCAGCGGCAGTATCAAAGTCTCTAACTGCCGTATCGCGCGCAAAGCTTAATTTATCAGCTTCGCGCCGTTGCACCGACATTGTTTCACTGGTTTCAGCTGCTAAATCTCGCCTCAAAGCTTGCACATGCGTCTGACGCTGGCGCAAGTTAAACATAAATGGAGAAACAGAAGTAGGCTGCTCCTGTAAAACAGGCTGCGTAACCAGTTGACCTGGATTTTGGAGAGTTTCTCTTCTTGTTAAATCATGCCGTGCCATTTAATTATCCTTTAAGCTGGCGGTTTAAATAATGACGCTACGCTTAGGAAATTGCTAAACAACGAGTCCTGCGATCTCGAAGTTGTATTAGACGTACCAGTTAGATTAATAGTCTGATCTGTAGTTTCCAGCGCATCACGCATTGCCTCAAGTAACTGAGTAATCTGTTGTTCCTCTGTAACTTGACCAGTAGCCGCAGTTGTACCAACTGTTTCTTGCACCGCACCAGCGAGAATTTCAGCCAACTGAGCAATTTGCTGTGTTTGCCCAGTTTGGCCGGCAATATCAATATCAGCACCACTCCGCGCAGTTTCAATAAGCGCACCTACAGCAGTTGCTAAATCTTCACTTCCAGCCCTACGTGCCTCAATATCAAGTGTACCTTGTAGCCCCGCAAGCTGTGTTTCTAAATCAGATCGACCTTGAGCATTAGCAGCTTGGACAATAG
>SDBS01004163.1_pt1 | contig 14180 bp, 11 predicted proteins | sample 2277091 | NCBI WGS metagenome assembly SDBS01 (sample SAMN10404972, study PRJNA504765) | marine sediment metagenome | isolation source: marine sediment core GS10_PC15, 163 cmbsf | place: Arctic Ocean: Southern Knipovich Ridge | collected 2010
TTCTTATGTTAAACGTATAAAGATTAAGATTTTCCTGCAAAACTTCGACTAACACTTCCAACGGTTCTTTTTTCTCATTAATTCGTTTTGTTGAACAGAACATTATTATTTTAGTCAAATTTGGCCATAAATTCTCCAACGCCCCTCATTGTTAGAATATCCAGCTTTCCTTCTGTCCTTTTTTCTGCTAAATATTTTAATAAAGGAAAAAACAAACCTTTTATTCGCTCAACTTTCATAGAAGGGTGAAACCAAAAATGACATAAAGCCTTTTTCGAGACTGCCTTATCTACATATTTTTTCAATCGCCTCAAAATATATTTCGAATCCCAGTTTTCATCAGGCACAATATTTGATGATTCTGGTATTGACCACAACTCCTCTTTTGTCTTAATAGGTTTTGCGATATCCACCCACTCATAAGGAAAATATCTCATACACTTAAAACCATATTTTGTAAGTAAATCAAAATAACCAGCCTCATTTCCAGGGAAAATCATAGATATAGGCTTTAAGCCAAACCTATCCATAACTTCGATACATTTTCTGAGCTCTGCATCAGCTAATTCTCTCGAACAATAAGCTTCATCAAAACCAATATGAGAAAATGAGTGACAAGCAATCTCGTGTTTGATATTGGAATTCATAATTTTTTCTATCAAATCTGGAGCATACCAGTCCGGTGCAGATTTCCAGCTACTACAAGGGTCATAATCATACCAATCTCCTGAATTGAATCTCCATAATTCATTTTCAAAGTGACAAGGACGAGGCATATCAGAATGAGGAAGTCCGTTTTTACCTCTTTCACACTTCTCTATGAATAAATGCCCCACTATAGCCCAAGTAATTGGAATCTTTAATTCATCCAATTTTGTCAATATAAGTGGAATATTTCTCCTCTCTCTAATGCCAAATTCTTCTGCATCTAATTTCTGATTTTTAGCATACCTCCATCCCCAAGCAAGCTCAAAATCAGCGGAAATACATAGTAATCCTTTATCAAATCTTGTTTTATGCTGTAAATCATCATCAAAAAAATAAAAAGGTTTTCCAGAAATATGGAAAATAATCCTTGATATTGCTGATCTTATTGAAACAGGTAAACTCTTTGTGACTTCCCCGTAGCTTTTTTTACAAAAACTCTTAATATGCATTACTTTAGATTAAAGAGGTGACAGATAATTATTGGTTTGAAAGCCTGTAAAGAAAAAATCTGATTTCCTATAAACGTTTCAGTTGGTGGTAAATAGCGTCGTACAAAGTGCGCGACTGTTGGTTTTGAAGTCATCGATCTACTTAATCATTAATTTCCGATAGACTGCTACTGTTTTTGCAGCAATATTTTCAGGTTGGTATGATCTTTTTGCTTTTTCTCTCGCTTCATATCTAATGAACTTATACATTCTTTGATCTTCAAGGAGAAGTTTGATACAATTTGCAAGTTCACCAATGTTTCCAGATTCGAATAAAAAACCGGTTTTTCTATGCTCAATCATATATGGAATTCCGCCCACTCTCGCAGCAACGATTGGTGTTCCCACAGCCATTGCTTCAGCTATAACCATTGGACTATTCTCTTGAATGGATGGCAAAACCAATGCCTTTGCTTTTGCCAAGTAATCACGAATTTCTTTCCGGCTTAAATTCTCAAGAAAGCTAATGTCAGTAAGACTGTTTTTGTGAATCACTGCTTTTATTATATTGTAATATTTGGGATCTTCTTTACTACCGCATAAGATTAATTTTAAATTGGGAAAGTCTTTTTTGAGTTCAATATATGCATATATTAATATTAGTGGTTGCTTCAAATGTATTAAAGGACCTATATAAAGGATATATTGTTCTTTAGAATCAGGTAGTAAATTTTCAAAGTTATAGAATAATCTTGTCAGTGGATTTGGGATTTCAAATATTCTCTTGTTATGATTCAAGAGCTTTGAGACATAAGGAGAGACAGAAATGATAGTACCAGTGCGCTGGTGTACAAATCTCTCCAGGATTCTATCCATCTGGTGACTCCAATATTCTCTCCCCCGCCATAGGATTGCTTCCTTCCCTTTTATTCCATGGACGGTAAAAATTCTTGGATATCCGCTGAGAATAGATGCTACTGCCAGAACCATATTGTCCTGACAATGAATTAAGTCTGGTGAAATTTCCCTGATTTTTTGTAATGCTTTAATTGTATTGTATGGTAGATGCGGTCTAATAAAAGGGTTTTTTGGAATTGCAATAAAATGAAATTGGAAGCCATCTCTTTCAATAACCTGATTCCCTGTAACCCTATTCGATAAACTGACAACATGAAACTCAAAATCACTCTGATAATCACGCAAACCTTCTAAAAGCCCCTCGGTTGCAGTCTCTACTCCTCCAGTGAAACTCTTACCATCAGCAGGATAATTTGTTAGAATTGCAATACGCTTCTTTTTTCTTTTATCCACTGTCTATTCCAAGCAAATCAAAATACAATTTTAAAGATGCTGCCTTAGCAAACTCGAGCCGATTCGTCCTCCATTGACCCGACTTAAAATCGTCTTCAAGTTTTTGAGAAAATAAATCAGCACAAACCAGTTTTTGAAAGAGATATTCCTGATACAATTTTTCAGTCCATTCTTCTGTTTTAAACTCCCTATATGCCATCCTCTTTCGCTTCCATCGCCAATATAGAAACTTTGGTCCAATCTTTAACAGTGCAAGTGGAGAAAGGACATCAGCAGGTGGGTAACCATGGTCTGTCGGTGCCTTAAGAAGTTTCGGACGATACTTGTTAATGACATACGCATAGAAATACTGTGAGCTAAAACGATTTCCAACTGTTGGTTTTAGAGTACGAGAGTAAACACCAGCGAAAGGTGCTCGAAAGATAAACTCAACAAACTCGTCATCTAAGTAAGGAAATCGATTGATACCCCAGGGTCGCTCCATATGTACTTCTGCACCAAAGTATTTTCGCAAACCTTCAGTAAGCAGAAACATATAAAACCGCCTATCCGGTGACATTTTTCCAAATCGCTCTATCAAGGATGCTGATATGTCAGATTCAATCTCATTTGCCACTCCGGATAGCATATCATCTGCGAAGTAAAATGTAGTATCTGGTTCTTTCAGAATTCTCTGCAATTCCACAAGTGGATCTGCAGCCAAATTTAGCCGAACTAAATTTGCACTGACTATATGCCCTACATTTTGAAATGTGCGAAGCAGTTCGCTACCGAACAATCCAGTAATCACTACTGGCGAAAACTCAGTCAACTTCTCAAAGGCATAGGGGTAATTCGCACGTTCGACTGTAGATAAGCAGTCAGATAACATTATTGCTCGTAACGCATTTTTATCGAAAACTTCCTCATATTTTCCATCAAGCACCACTGGTTGATAGTTAATACCCAATTCTCCAGACATTAACTCTGGAATTTCTATATTCAAACTCCCGGGAATACCAAACGAATAAGTAAGGTAATCCTCTGGTTCCTTTTCTAACACTGCAAATAAAGCCCGACTATCAAAACCCGAAGTAAATGATACACGAACCTTTGATACATCGCAGGACAGGTCATTAACAGTCTTATGAAACAACTCACTTCCTCTCTCGAGAGCTTCTTGCCTGGAATAAAGAGAGACATTGTATAGCGACCGCACATCCCACCAGGTTTCTCTCTGTAAGCCAGTTTTGTTGGAACGGACAATCTCTGCCGGTTGTAGCATCCTTATCTTCCTAAAATAGGTTCTATCACCCAGGGGATAGTTAAATAGTACCAACTCAGCAACTGCAGCAGAGTCTATCTCCGGCTCATGCGGAAGGTATCGAATTAGTGCTGCTATACTGGTTGAGAACAGAAAACTATTCTTAACCAAGACATAGTAAAACGGCGAAATACCAAAACGGCTATTATACAGTGAACATTGGTTTCGTTTCTCATCTATTAACACAATTGTGAAGTTTCCTTTAAGGTCATTTAAAAAAGTATATTGGTTTTTTATATACAGTGACATCACAGTCTTCGCTGTAAGTGGACCAGAACAATTTATATTGCTATCTGAACGTGCAAATGCTTCTCCAACAACGAACAAATGCAAACCGTCATCATCAAAATATGATTGTTTAGAAAACTTATGCTTACGATATACTGCTTGTAACTTCTTGCTTTGGATTATACTCCGCACGCAGGACAAATCACCCTGAAACTGATCAAATAGAAAATCAGCATTATTTATGGAGACTGAATTATCTTCAGCAAATTCGAATACACCTAAAAGGTCAAACATACTTTATATTTTAATTTTAATTTGAGGAATCCATTTAATAAATTGAACACAGGTTTTCAATATAGCTTTTAAAAAAGACCTAAGATTGTAAAAGGGAAAAATCATCCCTGTTCTACGATTTTTGTAGCGAAGCAAAACCCTGATCACATTCACAATTTCATCAACCTGTGTCATTTTACGAAAATCTGCTTCTGGTTCTGCTTTCCTCAATTCAACAGTAGCGACTGTCGCTGGACACAAAACATTTACAGTAATACCTGTGCCACGCATCGCTTCTGCAAGTGATTGCGAAAATGCAATCAATCCTGCCTTACTTGTACAGTAAGCTGTTCCTTCTGCATAGAATTCCATTCCAGAACGTGAAGCCATATTTATAATCTTGCCATATTCTTGTTGCTTCATAATCGGGATTACCTGATTACACAAATAGAAGGGTCCGTTAAGATTGCTTTTGATAACCTTATCAAATTGATTCGGCAATATGTTTTCATATGCAGTATATAGTTTTTCCCCTGCAATGTTAATTATTGCATCTACACGGCCCCACAGCGACACTATTTCTTTAACAGCTTCATTAATATCTTTTTTATTGGTAACATCTATTTGCCACTTTTTAACTCGTCTGGGGCTAGAACGTAAGTGTGATAGTAAAACAGGATCTTTGATCGGTTTTTTATCAATGAGGGCAAGTATATGACCATCATTTATTAATGTCGTTGCTACCTGTAATCCAATGCCTTGAGATACACCGGTGATAATAATAACCTGCCCATCTGCAACACTATGCATGATTCCTTCGATGTCTCCATATATATAATGGTATCTTCCAGTATCTAAAGGAAAACTGATTATTTTGAAAAAACGGTTCTAGATCATCCCACGCAAAAGTGGCAAATGCTTTTGCACCATACCATGAACGCACCCAAACCCACAGACTTAATTCACCCCTTCGAAAATATGACCAGAATGACTGTAAATCTGCAATCTCGTCAATCCATTTAACGCCTTCCTTAAATTTCGTTTGGGGAGCTATGGTTTGACCAGTTAAATCCAGGTACTGGATCAACGGGAAGTTTATGCCACAAACAGTTGCTTGGATGTTTTGCTGCCACAACCTCGGGTTTAACTCAATCATCTTGAGTTTGCCATCACGTTCATCCTTTTTAAATTCAATAGAACCGATACCTATATAATTAATTTTTTTGAAAAATTTTAAACCCAGTTCTTTGAGTTCCTTGTAGTAAATACTTTCCACACAAGTCCCCACACCAAACTCCGTGGGATATTGTCTAATCTTTCTAAGAGTAAAAATCGCTAATGGCTTGCCAGATTTCCCAATATATACATTTACCTTGAAATGATTGGTGTTTGGACCCAAGATAATAGATTGAACCATCACCTGTAAACCAGTAGGTAGAATTTCCTCAAATCGCCTCAACAATTCTTGTGAAGTGTAAACCTTGAAACCTTTAATACCAGGAAACTTCTCCTGCCATAGATATGAATAATAAGGTTTAATAAAAGCAGGATAATCAATCTCATCTTTTATTCTATTTAAATCATCCAAATTTTCTGGATAAAAAGTCTTAGGATATGGTATACCAGCCTTCTCAGCCAGTTCGTATTGACAATGTTTGTTGGCGATCGCTTCCAGAACATTCGGAGGAGGAAGGGCAAAGCGGAAGTAATCATTCAAATCCTTCCGATAACGGGAGAAAAATAGCACAAAGGCATCTGAAGTAGGGAAAAGGATACCAGGAAGTGAGAGTTTTTTACCCTCCAAAAGCAAAAAATCAAGCATCCTTTCTGGCTCATGTACTGGGTTAGGACATAGCCCTGCTGTGCAATATTTTGACTTAAATCCTGGCATCTTTGGGTCAAAGTCAAGACCTACAACTGGAATACCTACCCTCCCTAAGCTGCGTATTGCTCCCAAACCAGTATCAAATAGACCTAAAACAAAAGCCGTATGATCTCGTTCAAAATTCACGCTTCTTTTTCTCTATGCATAATTGAACAATTTCAGAGTATTTTAACAGGAATAATGAAACATAGGATTAAATGTAAATCCATTTAAAACAATTTTTTTATTAAACAATCTTTTCAAGTAAGCAGTAATAAATATATTCATCTATTAAGTTTCCTAAGCTTTTTGGTTTTTAATAGACTTTTTATAAACTTTTATTATCTGCTTTGCTATATGGTCCCAGGATAGTTTACCCTGTGAACATTTTTTCTCTATGTTCTTCTTCATCTCTCTTCTTTCATTTGGGTTCAAAACAAATCTATAATTGCTTCAACATAATTCGTTCTTTCCAATATTTTATATTATATCCAATCATTCCTATCCAAATTACTGGTTTAATGAAATACTCCAATAAAAAGTATAAAATCCGTTTCAATCGCTGTTCTGGATGTTGCCAATAACGGACCAATACATACATAGCCAATAATAGAGGTAACGCAACTACCACCCACCATAACTTAAGAAATATCAAAACCATGCCACCAACCATTGCTATGATACCTTGAAAGACTACTCTGCGAGCAGCTCGCTGCTCACAAGCCAATGATTCAGTTGGCTTCAATTGTAAAATCTTGGCAAAACTTCTACCCATATTATAAAACCGCTCCCATAAATCCAGAGGCGTTCGGATATCATAATCGTGCGTTCCCATAACTTTGTCTATCAAAATAATACGCATCCCAGATTTCCGAAGTCTATAGCCCAAATCAGTCTCTTCACCCCGAAGGAGTTCTGGATTATAACCACCTACTTTCAACAAAGCTGATTTGGTAAATGTCCCCCCCGCACCAGGTGTACTCACATAACCTGTCTGCTTTTTCTCCCACACAAAGTGTAGAATACGTGAGATAGCATTCTTCGACTTTTTTGGCAAATCAAGTTTCCCGATAACAGAAGCTACCCCATTATACTTTAAATATCTAACAGCCTCCCGTAAATAAATAGGAGATACTGTCATATCGCCATCTACAAAGTGGACAATTTCATATATCGCTTCACGCAATCCTCTGTTGCGAGCTAATCCCGGAGTTGGAAAGTCACTATGTTCTTCAAATACTTTTGCTCCGTACTGCCTCGCTATATCTGGACTATCATCGACAGAATCTGTATCCACATAGATTATCTCTAATTTATCTTGGGGATAATCCATTTCTCGAATTGACTGGAAACAATCAGGTAAGTTTTTGCTCTCATTACGCCCGATAACTACAATAGAAATTCCAGGCAGTCTTGAATCTTCTTTTTTTCCAAAATGTGAATTCCTCATTGTTTATATTGCTACCTATGAGACAGAACTGATATTAACGCCTTTTTTAATGTTTGTCTTGAGAGTTCCCAATTGTATTTTTCTATAATTATCTTCCGATTTACTTTCTTCCTATGTAACTTTTCGTAATTCTTTATAACTAAAGAAACTTTGCGCAAAAAATCTTCTTTATTATCTGGTTCAAATAGCACCCCGGATCCTCCCCGCAGAGCCTCCGTAATTCCACCTACATTACTTGCCAAAATTAATTTATCCATAGCCATTGTTTCCAGCAGTTTAAGAGGTGTCATATTCTCTGCTCCCGGAGTCCTTGGACGTGGTATCACAATTACATTACTCAACGCATAATAGAGTAGCATCTCCTCTTGTTCTACAGTTCCAATGTACCGCACGAAACCATTGAATCGCTTCTCTGCTTTAACAACTTCCGATTTTAGTGGACCATCTCCGAGAATCAGAAATATCGCTTTTTTAGACAACATGTTAGAATAGTCCTCAAGGCTTTTTAACATAAAATCAATGCCATTAATCTTATCAAGATAACCAGCATACAAAAACACAATCTTTTTACCAAGAGTCAATCTTGCTCTCATATTTCGTGCTAATCTTGCAAATCTCTTCGGATTGAATTCATTAATATCCACACCGTTTGGGATTAATACCAAATTACTGATAGGAATACCCCATGCCTTGAAATACTCGCTTACCATTTGAGTTTGACAAACGACAAGATTAGCCTTCTCCTTTATTATTCTATACCGCTTTAACATGCGCTGATATCTTACAAAATTTCTTAACGCAAAAACGCTTTGATTACCATTTTCTGAATCTTTGTATAAACCGTGCGTTTCAACCACAAATGGCACATTGTACTGCGAAGCAAGCCTAGCACCAATAGAAACCTGCCAAGTTAAATTATGGGCATAGACTATATCAAATTTTTTATTGCTTATGACGGTGTTGACAAAACACACCTGACTTCTATTTTGCTCGAACGCTCTAAATGGGGGGCGATTTAACACAGGGGACAACGAGATGGTACCCAAAACAAACTTGATATTTTTTGCAATATCTTCTGTACATTTCTGAGTCTTACTGTAATTATCCCCTTTAAATCTAATGGAAACCAATAAATGCTTGTTATCATCGTCATGAAAAAGTTCATAAATTCGGCGATAGGAACCGAGTGGACGATGAAAAGGCTGACATAAATGAAGTATATTCATATTTATGAACTAACTAAACCCAAATTCTTACTTTTCCTGAAAAGATAAAAAGACCCACCTATTAAGCCAAAGAAAAGATAAGTAATATCACTCCCCCCATAGTGTATACCACCCCAAATGGAACCCCATATTAATCCTAAAAACCACAAAAGAAGGAATACTGCGTTTTGATGAAAAAAGCTATGAACCTCTGAAAATCTAATCACAATTATAAGCTTTTTAAATAACATAAATAAACCTGTTAAATATAGTACTAATGCAGGAAAGCCATTTATGGCCAGTATATTAAAAAAAGCAGCATGTGTTCCTTCATAAGCATGCTTGATAGCATCCATTCCATGATAAGTTTTTTCTCGCTGTCTCGATGGAGGACCTTTTCCTATAATTGGATTTTCCAGGGCTATTCTCCAGGAAAGATACCATGTATTTAAACGACCTCGTTCTGCTGTTTCGAATTTTCCCATTGTCTTTTGTAAATGTTCTCTATCAAGTATTCGCGAATTTATACTGTCAATTAAGTTTGTGAACAAAAATCCAGATGTCTGTAACATAACAAACAGCAAACATAGACCTAATAGAACCAAAGCAAATTTCCTCGCTTTTAGCGTTAACATGCAATATGTTCCAAACATTAAGATTGATGCAGCTAAATGTGATCTTCCACCAGAAAACATTAGTGATAACCATAGAAAACCTATCACTAAATATTTCAAGTTTCTTTGTAGCAAATTATTTGGGCGAAAGAAAACAAGCACAAGAGGGAAGAGAAAGAGGGCATCACTTCCAATACAACCAAATCTAATAAAGCTACCTGCTTCAGTTACAGGTTTAAATACAGTTTCAGAATATAGTTGACCATGGAAAACACCACCTCCAAACCCCAAAAAAATACACCATGAATCCAATAAATATATTATATATTTTACACAAAATAATAAATAAAGGTGCTTTATTTTAATCATAGAAAAAAATAACACTGGAATACAAAGATAGATAATAATACAACTAACTACTTTAAGAAATACTGAGAAATTTATGTTCCCTATATCTGTAAATGGAAAATCAACCCCTATCCTTATGTAGTTCAATACTATTATAATTAAGAATATTAAAAGCGGAATACATGGTTTAAACACTATTTTTTGCTTTTCAAATAACTTAATGATAATAATTGACAAAAAAATGGCAAAGGTAAAATATCCTAAGCTCACACCCTTAAGGGGAGTTTGAATTCCTAACATTGGAACTACAAATGCAAACAGTACTATGCCATGGAGACCATACTTAAAAGCAATAAAAATACCTTGCAAAAAAACCAGCATAAGTAGCATTTTGATATTTATTCCGAGCAATTTACAAGCAAAAACTAATCCGAACATTGCAAATAAAATTGCTATAATTCTGTAAGATAAAAACTGATCTGTGGTTGGCTTTGACTTCGCGCCGATCGAATTTATTCGGATTTTACCACTATCAGTAGCTAGGGTTTTTCTACTATTTATTTGTTTTGCTCTTCCTATCACTTAATTGTATTCCTTCTGCAAAATCGTATACTGAAATTTAAGTTTCCTTTGGTATAAACTACTAATTTCTTTGCACTTGAAACAACACCATATCTCTCAGAGTAATCATACTCTTCAACTGATATTTTTTCGTAGGTATCAAAAAATATCAGCCCAATATTTGTAACAATTTCTTTATTTACACTCGTAGCAATTTTTACACTTGGATGGAAATGAACGATAGAATAGAAATTACCATTAGTATGGTCATTTATTGTAACTCTATTGTCAGCAATAATAAATTTTCTTGTTACTAATTGATTATTCCGCAGGTTCAGGACCGAAATCTGTAATGAACTTTTATCAAACCAATCTACATTATATTTGAAATATCTTTTTAAACTCCAAATATCATTTTCAGATATATCAATATTTGAATCCTTATCTGTAATAACAACATTGTGGTAATAATAAGAACGAAACCTATCTCTCACTTCTTTATCTCTTGTATAAGTATATGTTCCAGGATCAACAATTATATGTTGCCCTTTATACGATAAGGTGAAACTCCCAATATCCAAATGGTTGTGTCCACCTCTACCATTTAGGCCAACTGGGAATAATGATACAAAAAGAGAAATATTTTTGTTTTTTAAGATATATGCACCCCCTGATTCAAAAACAATAGACTTACCTGTTTCTCTTGGTTTAATGTTTATTCTATCAATATTTATTTTTTGAATTTTGGGTAAAAAAGTTCGAAATTCCATATTTCTCTTTCTGCATTGAGATATAAACGTATAGTCAAAAATATGTTCGCCTAAATCTAATAAATACGAATGATCACACTCATTTGATTCATGAAAAATTAAAACACGACCACTATCATTATCTCCAACTTGCGACGCATTACCGTTATAATCCACATACGCATCTGTATATTCAAACATTTTGAACAATTTTTTGTAATAGCAATTGGGCAAAGCAATATCATTCGCACGGCATACTAAAGCTGCATAACCAAATAATTCAAGCACAAGACGATGATACGGAATTGAACCTTCAAAATCTACACCGTCATCATACACCTGATAATCCATGCATTGCAATAAGCCTTCTTTTGCCTGCTTTAGCCATTTTTCCGATTTGGGATGTTCTTTTAAAGTTAACGCCAAAAACAATAATCCCACATAATCAGAAATCGCATGATTCGTAGTATGCCCATTTTTATAAATTTCAGGGAATGAAGAAATATATTCTGCATGTTGAATTAGTGATTTAATAATTTGCTTTTCAAAAATATTATCTTTTTTCAATATAGGTTCAAATAAATTAACAGCAACAATCCAATTAATTGCTCTAATTGCCACTTCCATTGTGCAAACCCAATTAATCCCATAACAAAATGGATTATTTGTTATCCAACTAAATATCAATTTTTTAAATTGATTATAGTATTTCAGATCTTTTGTTATTAAAAAATTCTGTACCAACGGAATTGCAAAATAAAACCGCGATACTTCCCAAGGGAATTTTATATCAATTCCCTTATCAAAGTATCTGGAAATTTTTATCCTATCATATCTTTTCTTAGGATATTCAAAACCGCAAAAATAATCTTTGTGCCAGTTGATATTAGTCAAATTTACTTCTTTTCCGAATACCTTATAATTACATAATTCAGAAGATTCTCTCCAAAAATCTGGACTTTTACCAATCTTCCAAATTTTACTAAATTTAATTTTTCCAACAACAATATTTTCAGACTTAATCAAACCTTTTATAATTCTTCTTTTGTGAAGATTGGATTTCATGTAATTAAATTTATTACTAAATTTACTACAGATTCTATCTGTCAATATCAATTCACAAATCCAAGTGATAATTCTTGAATAAGAAAACGTTGCTTCCCTGCTTTTGTTCGAGATATTTCACTTACAACATTAATTTCTAATTTCATATCACTTCCAAGTTTTTCCTTTAACGCATTTCTAATTCTTTTTGTATCATTTTCCGAATAATTTAATTCTGGTATAATATTAAAATCCAATTTCCCTTTTTCCTTCTGATGAAATTGGAATTGTTTCACGTTATCAAAAACATCTGAATGCATATTTATCGCAGTCATTGAAATTAATCTATCAGTATTTGTGATGATCATTTCTTGTAACCTTCCTTCAATATTTCTTATCAATTTCCAATTCCTTCCGCACTTACATTTTACATTGGTATTTATAGCAATATCCTGAGTCTTATATCTAATAAATGGCATTGCATAATTATTGAATCCCGTAGATACTACTTCCCCTCTTTCATTCTCTTTCGTACACCATTGATTATTATTGTTTATTAACTCTGTATATCCATAAAATGGAATAATATGAAAGCTGTCATTTCCACAGCGATTAATCATAACTGTTCTTTCTGCATTTCCATATAAATCATAAACTTGGGTATGAAATATTTCATTAAATAATTCCTCCTGATATCTATAAAGATTTTCTGATGAAGTTAAAATTGCTTTTAGTGGAAATTTCCATTTATAATTGTTTTTCTTAATCCATTTAGAAAACAAATAAAGAGCAGATGGGTAAGCTTGAATTACATTGGGTTTAAACTTTTCAACTTCTTTAATCATTTTTTCAATATTCACATCAGTTAGATGATATACACTTAGAACAAGCCTGCTCCGTCTGTCACGATAATAATATATCTTATTATTTGGAACGATACATCCTCTTAATATTATAAATCTGTCATTATGTCTTATATTCTTCTTGCTCCACAAAAACCACAAAAAAGCCTGTTCAATGGGATCTGTATACCCTTTTTGCCAATAAAAACCCGTGGGCGTTCCTGTTGAACCTGCAGTCGTAACATAATGTAATTCATTCCTATATTTTATTGAAACTAAATCGTTTAAGTTTTCACAAATAATGTCTTTTGTTAAGAAAGGTATTTGTTTTATATCCCTCAATGTTAATAAAATCCGATTCTGTAGTAGCGGTTTCTGGAGATGGCGACATCATATCTTTAATTCGTTGTTTTCGTAACAAAAAATTCACATATTGCTTTCCATCAATCACAGGCTCTATCATTATAAGTTTCTGGATTTCATGCTTTTTCCGACGACAATATTCAAAACCAAGACTTGCTCCAAGACGAAGACCTATTAAACTCGCCCGCTGAGAACCGATCATTTTTTCAACATCCTTTCGTAAGGTATCCAAAGTAACTTCATAAAAACCCCTTGATGCTTCACCTGTACCTCTGTAATCGAATCGTTCAAGTCTAAGTCCCATGTCCATGAAAACCTGATTTAAGTGATACGAAAAACGATGAGAACACTTTCTCTCTTCGAATAACGGATGTAAATATATGTACCTCATTTGCAATCTCTTATATACAGGACACTAATTCCATAACACTTTTTGGCGCCATTAGGCAACTATAACTTATAGTTGCTTTCTAAACAAAGCCGTATCAAATATGCCAGCCAGACATTTCTTTTTCCCACGGGCAACTTGTTCGAAACCCAAAAACGAATAGAAATTTGGTAAAAATTCATTCTCGCATGCACACTCAAGAAAAACCTCCTTAACCCCGGCTTCTTTGAAAAAACGTAACGCATCGAATAACAATATCTTACCTAAACCTTCATGGTGCAAAGGAGAAGCAAGAGTTATCATTCTCAGCCAAGTCACCGGCTCATCAGGAAGGTATGACTTCCAAAGCGGTGGATTCATAGGAATTGCCGTAAGTACAAGACTTATTTCGCCGCCACTGAAACTACCGTAGTTGTAACCTCTTCGATGCCACTTCTCATACAGCCGAAACGGTATAGGTCTTGGCCATTGCTTAATCCCCTTCGACAACAACCACAAAAC
>SDBS01004165.1_pt1 | contig 14171 bp, 12 predicted proteins | sample 2277091 | NCBI WGS metagenome assembly SDBS01 (sample SAMN10404972, study PRJNA504765) | marine sediment metagenome | isolation source: marine sediment core GS10_PC15, 163 cmbsf | place: Arctic Ocean: Southern Knipovich Ridge | collected 2010
AAATCCCTGGTACGTAAAACTCGAATCCGTTATCAACTGAGTAATATCATTTCAATATTTTTCTCACTTTTAAATGATTATTCTTCCATGAATAAACTACTAAAGACCCTTTTCTGCCTGGATAAATCATTAGCTTATCTTCAATACCAAAATACCTGGCTGGATTTATAGAAGCCATAATTAAGGCATTTTCTATACTAAAATTACAGTACTTCACGATGTACTCAACATCTTGATCCAAAGTCTTTACTGCTGCACACAACATATCCTTTCCTTTTACCCACAAACCATCGTCTTTAAGAACTACTTTCATTCCGTTTGTTTTTGATAGATATTCTCCTTCGGGAAATCCTGAAAGATAAAACAGGTCTGAAGTGAGAATTGATTTATCGATGCCTTTCGCTTTTATAATAGCCTTCAAAGTATAATAAGGAATATGATGTCCGTCTGCGATAAAACTAGCCCACATTTCATCTATTGATAACTGTGACCAGATAACATTATGTTGTCTATGTATTAAAGGCGGGCATCCATTGATTAAATGTGAAGCTAAATTTGCTCCCGATGCCACAGCTTCTAAAACCAGTTCATGTTTTGCAGAGTGATGGACTAAACCGACTTTGACCCCCTCATTTCGCAGTTTTTTAATGAAATTGATTGCTCCCTTTCTTTCAGGTGCCAAAGAAAAGAGCTTTATATTTCCTCCGGCTGCTTTATTCCAACTGTCAAATTCTTTAGGATCTGGATCTCTTACATACTCAAGCGGATGCACACCTCTATAACCATCCTTACTTGATATATAATGACCCTCCATATGAATACCGAAAATACCTGGTGCTATCTTTTCCTTAATTATTTTATTTAAAATCTTTAAATTTTTTATTATTATTTTAGGATCCTGGGAGCAAATTGTTGGACACCATAACATGATTCCTCTTTTTTCAAGTTCCCAGTCAATTTCTAAAACCTTTTCAATACTTAAATCCTCTCCAGATAAATAATGCCCAACCATCCCGTTCACTTGAATATCAAATAATCCTGCCGTAAGCCAGTCGATATCATTATTCAGTGCTTTACCAAATTTAACTGGTTTAAACTGTCTGATTATTCCATTTTCATATATCAATTTAAATATTCCTGTTTTCCCTGGAACACAGCATATACCTTCATATTTCATAAACAAATCCTTGTAAGATAGGATGATAGTATTTTATTTAATAATTAATATATGCATGATATGCTCTTCCAACTTTGGCTACAAACTTCTCTGTATAGAGACAATTGATGAGTTTTATTATTATTAATATATGTTCAAATTCTTCAGGGATACATACCCTAGAGAAAAATTTAATCTTTTATAATTATAAAATTCTTCAATAAAATATGGAATAAAAATTCATATGATAAAATAATTATTAATTATATTCGGATTTTTATTTTTTAAGGTATTTTGTTGGTATTTCAGCTCCCACAACATAAGGGTGGAGGGGACTTTTAACCATCTGATATACTTTAATTCTAAATTCAGGAATACAGGAAATCATTACATAAGCATCCTTTGAATTTACTCCATATTCTTCTACAATCCAACTTAAAAGATTTACCATTGCCCCATTTATTGCATCCTCTAAAGGCTTGTCTGCATATAATTGAATAATTGATTCTTCTCTCACTACTCTAGCATATGGTATTTTTTTATTCTTTATCACTTTACAACTTAATGTAACTTCTGCCTTTGTTTCATTAGCCAGACAGCCCCACTCTGTATCTCCCTGACTTGCATGGACATCTCCTAAAAAAAGTAATGCTCCATCGTGAAAACAATTTACATATAGTTTGCTTCCTTCTTTAATATCTTTACAATCCCAGTTTCCAGCACAAGGCGTTTGCCCATGTAAGCTACCCTGGATTTCATATTCCGAAGCTACTCCAATTGTTCCTACCATCGGTTCTAGATCCCATGAGATATCTTCATTATAGATTGCCTTGCCATCTCTTGTTGTTCCACTAGGTCCAGGAATATTTTTTATAACTTTTATGTAAGCTTCTCCAAATTCTGGCCATTTTTTATTATCACAAAGAGGACCACCTTCTGGATCTATACCTGAAATACCGGTCTCAGCAGGAATTATTTTTTCTATACTGACTTCTAAGAGATCACCTTTACTAGCACCCGTAATATATATAGGACCACTGACAGGATTAAATTTTGGAGGATCAAATTGGGTAAGAGGCTTAAGATTATCAACTAATGAATCTTTTTCAGAATTGATAAGTCCTGAAAGATTATCTTCAGTTTCAACAATAAAACTTTCTCCTTCTTTTACAGTGAGCACCGGTTTTTTATTATAATCAAACAAATAACCCAGTTTACTATTCCTTGAAAGTCGTTTTTGCATAAACCTTCCTCTCTTCCTAATTATTTATCATACCAAATAAACATGATGCAGAGAATTATAAAATCTATAATTGTTCTTTTACAAAAGATGCTTTATTCTCTTCACGTATTTTTCAAAATATTTCTTGTTGAATTCATCTCCACCCGGCATATTCGCGCTCTTCCAGATTGGCGGCTTTTTACCCAATTCCAGTATCTTTTTTACTGTCTCTATTACTAATAGATGCACTGCAAACGTATTACAAATAGTAGAAACTGGACCAACTTTTTGGTCAGCCCCTTCTAATTCAACAACTGCATCCCCTATGGGCTGATGATTATTTATAAACACATCAACTAACTCATGTAAGTTTTTATTTGTGGGATGTCTGGACGGATGACCATCTGGGACTAAAGAAGCGAAAGTAGTTGAAGTTATTCCTATACTGGTTATATCTCTTTTTCTTGCTTCGAGTGCAACATCTATAGTCATAGTATTTATACCACAAGCATTAATAATAATTATTACTTCACCAGTCGTTTTACCAATATTATAAGCATCCAAAACCTTCACTCCATAGCCTAGAGTCCTTTCAATTGTAGTAGTCCTTTTTGCTCCATGAATTAAATTTATACCTGCATCTAAAATTGCATTAATCGGAATTAATCCACCTGCTCTGTAGAACATTTCCTCAGCTCCCATATTAGAATGCCCTCCAGTGCCAATGACATGTATTATCTTATCCTGGTTTATGCTTCTAGCCATTATATCTGCAGCTTTCTTAATATTTTCTTCTTCTCTTTCTATCTTTGTAAGAATATCTATAATATTCTCTTTAAACAATGAAAATTCCTTATTCATATACTTGATTCCTTTCTGTCTTAATGCATTATAAATGTAATTTGCTTTATGTAATTAAGCATCTCAATTAACATAAAAATAGAACGTTCTCCTTTTTAATTAGTATATTTTATCATGTCTCCACATTTTTTGTCAAGTTTCTATAAATCTCTTCTAATTCTTAATTCCTGATTGAAAATGTGGATTTTTTAGTAAGGCTTTCTTCCTATTTTATAATTTATATAGAAGTTTCAAACTCAGCTTATTTGATATCACAAATTTTGAGTCCAGTATAAGCTTCGTTTTTGGATATTAAGATTTAAAAATATCTGACTAGAGGGTTTTAATCACATATTTTTTCTAAACCTATACTGGAGGCCAATTAAAAATAATTTTTAGATCTAAAAAGAATCTTTAAATATTTTCTAATTTTTAAATTTACTTTTGTGTTCTCAATTCAAGATAACAATATCTCCATCATTACCTCTTCACACGTGCATTGCCCTCCCAAATACTCCATATTTGTTCTTCATCTGCTGGGTGTGCATAGTCTGTTGATAGAGTTGTTACAAATGCACCACTTGCCCAGCCAAATTGTACCCACTTCTCAGGCTGCCAACCTTTTAAGATGCCATAAAGCATTCCACCGACAAATCCATCTCCGCCACCAATGCGGTCTAATACTGTAATTTTACGTGGTTCTATTACATACCAGTTTTCTCCTTCAAGCATAACTGCACCCCAGAGATGACAATTTGCATCGACTACCTGCCTTAGTGTAGTAGCAAAAACAGTAGTATTTGGATGTTTTTCTTTAATCTGCATTATCATAGCTTTGAAAGCATTAATTTTGTCAGCTAGTTCTTCCCCACCAGTTTCAGGACCTTTTATTTCTAGACATAGTTGAAAATCTTCTTCATTTCCGATAAGAAAGTCTGATAGTTGTGCAATTTCTGAAAATTTCTCACAAAGTTCTTTTTCACGGTTTTTCCAGAAAGAAGCCCGGTAATTTAAATCAAAGGATATCTTTGTTCCATACTTTTTTGCAGTTCTAGCAAGTTCCAGACAGAAATTAGTAGTTTCCGAAGAAAGGGCAGCAATCAATCCTGATATATGTAGGATCTGGACTCCCTCAACATTAAAAATCTGCTCCAGATCAAAATCTTTAACATTTAATATCCGACCGACTTCTCCCGCACGGTCATTTTGTACCCTTGGTCCACGAGAACCAAACCCACTATCAGCAATGTTAAATTGATGACGGTAACCCCAGGGGCTGCCCTGAGGTATTTCCTTACCTTCATAGTCCATATGCCTGCTGGCAAGACTGCTCTTTATCATAGTTGCAATGGGACTATCTTTAACAAAAGCAGTAAGTACTTTGACTGGTAATCCAAGATAAGAAGAAACACTTGCAACATTTGTTTCCGCGCTGGTGGTATGCATTGTAAAAGTTGTGCTACAATGAACTGGTTGACTATTGTCTGGTGTAATACGTACTCCTATGCTGGTAGGAACCAGTAAAGAATATTTAAAGTCTTTGCGAAGTTTAATATCCAAATCAATCTCCTTTCATAAGCATTTTTCATTTTACTTACTTTTTTTCAGATCATAGAGGTACTTACCGCCATCTTCAATCCAGAGTTTTTCTGGGCTTGCATAATCAGATTTTTTTATAGTTTCAGGATCTCTGTATCCCAGTCCGACACGTTTACATTTTTCTTCAGGAATAGAAGTAGCCAGGGTTACTTTAAAGTGTAACTTTTCTTTTCCTGTGGAGGGATCAAATATCCCCGGTCCGCAGACATTAATAAGATGTGCTGCTGCATTTTTTGATAGGCCCGCCCCTCCTTTGATTAAATTGCAGACATGATCCCTGCAGTGATAGCCAAGAGAATAAAGATCAGCTTCTATTCTTGGATTGGTGTGAAAACACTTGATATGCGGGCCATATAGGATAATTTCTCCATCTTCAGCCATAACTCCGGGTTTTTGAAGTTTGTATGAACCTTTTCCAGCAAGCCAGATTTCATCATAATGTTCCGGTATTACTTGGATTACCTGGGTAAGAGATCTTTCTATGTATTTGACATGAACAATTGATGAAGCCTTTGATGCAGATTCATAAGCGGTTATAAATCCCTGGTATCCTTTATCTACAAAGAGGCCAATGGGGTTAATCTTCTCATTAACATCAGTATTTACCATATTAAAAGAATAAACCAGTGCTTTTATCTTATCAAATATTACTTTACTGCCAGTATTTATTATATCCCTGGCATTATTCTTTATAGTACCGATTATTTTGGGAATACCCACCAGAACCGCAGCCCAGTGAAAAAGATCAATAACTTCAGGTCCAGAGATCCCCGGGAAAAATATCTTTAATCCTCCGGAATATCCTGCTGCTTCATGTGGTACAGTACTTGATAAAGCAATGATCAAGTCATAATCAGAAAAGATAAGCTTATTAACTGTGATTTCAATATCGGTATCAAGCTGTCCCCCTGTTTTATTAGAAACAAATGTCCTGGATATTATCCCTATCGATACAAGATTTCGAGGATCAGAAAAATCATGATTTAGAAAGCTTATCAGTGTATCATCTTTATCTATTCCAAGTTTATTTTTAAACTCACCGTCAGTCATAGGCCGGTGAGTCCCTCCGGCATTTAGGAAATGAATATTAGAATCTATATATCTTTTCAGTATCAATGGAACAATATCTTTTGTAAAATCTACACGGGTATAATCAGGAAAAAGTACTAGCACTTTCTTTGCATCAGGTAAAATTGCAAGAGATCTTACAATAAAAGATTTAAGGTCTTTTTTCTTTATTCCATTTAGATTTTCTAAATGTTGCATTAAATTTTCTTTTCTGGATGTCCGTTCTCCATCCATTCTGTATGGTATTCTTGGTATGAACCGTCATTTTTTAAAAATATCTCCGGACTATTTTCCTTTAGTTTAAAATATCCATGGGCTCCAAAAAAATCTCTCTGCTGAGCCGCCACCTGGGCAGATATCATTATAGGGGAACCCATCTGAAGTATATAGTCATAAGCTGAATCCATAGCAAGTGTGGGAACCCCTACCTGGTGGGCTACTTCAATAAACTTCGCAAGTTTTGGTAGATTATCATTGATAAAACCTGAAAAGATCGGGGCTACCATAAGGTTTGACAGATCTGGATCAGTTCCATATTCTTCAGTGATTCTTGACAGAAACTGCGCCCTTATAATACATCCTGCTCTCCAGCCCTGGGCTATGCGCCCCATATCCAGTTTCCATCCGTACTTTTTAGATGCAGCAGCCATCAGTGCAAAACCCTGGGCATAAGATGATATCTTGGCAATATAGAGAGCATCGTGGGCTATATCTATAAATTGATCTGGATCACCATTATATTTAAGTGGGTTAAATTTCAGGTGACCTGACATTTCCAGTCTTAAGTCCTTATCCTGGCTCATCTCTCTGGAAAATACTGCAGAAGAAATAGTAGGTATAGGAACCAGTAGTTCAAGAGCGCTTGCTATTGTCCAGGTACCAGTGCCCTTCATGCGCGTGATATCAGCAGTCCCGTCAACCAAAAACGAGCCTGAACCTTTATGAGGCTCCTTCATCCCCTTTCCAGTTATCTCGATCAGAAACGAGGAGAGGATGTCATCTGATTTATTCCAGGAGATCATAATAGCAGCAATTTGGGCGGCATTATATCCGAAAGTAGACTTTAGGACCCATACACATTCACCAATCAGCTGCATATCCCCGTATTCAATCCCATTGTGGATCATCTTCACAAAATGGCCCGCCCCATCATCTCCTATGTAAGAAACGCATGGAATGCCGTCTTCAGCTTTGGCAGATATTTTTTCAAATATTTTTTCAACTAAAGTATAGGCTTGTTTCTGTCCCCCCGGCATAATTGCGGGACCTAAAAGTGCTCCTTCCTCTCCACCCGATACACCCGTACCGATATAAAGGATACCTTTATCAGATAGGTCCTTGTTTCTCCTTATAGTATCTTTAAAGAAGGAATTACCTCCGTCGATTATAAGGTCACCAGGTTCAAAAAGGGGTATTAAAGCATCAATATTTTCATCTACCGGTTCACCTGCTTTTACCATTAACATTATTTTGCGTGGTCTTTCAAGAGAGTCTACAAGTTCTTTGAAGGAATAGGTCCCTACTATGCGCTTTCCCTTAGCCTTACCCTGGATAAACTCTTTGGTACGCTCTGATGTCCGGTTATATGCGGCCACAGAGTATCCTTTGGATTCCATGTTTAACACCAGGTTCTGTCCCATGACTGCAAGGCCTATCAGACCAATATTTTGCTTTCCCATTGTTATCTCCTTTTTTTTAAATTAGATTTTAAGTTTTACAATTAATCAATCTATTATACCCCTGAAAACGCGGAGAAACCTCCATCTATCGGCACCACAATACCACTAACGAATTTTGAAGCATCGCTTGCAAGCCAGATACAGACTCCGATAAGATCTTCAGGTTTCCCAAAACGTTCCATAGGAGTATGAGAAATAATAGAAGCTCCTCTTTCAGTAAGTTTTTCATCATCGTCAAGTAGAAGAAAGTGGTTTTGTTGGGTCAAGAAAAAACCTGGAGCTATTGCATTTACCCTGAGATTTTTGTTATACTCTTGCGCAAAGTGTACGGCCAGCCACTGGGTAAAGTTTGACACTGCTGCTTTTGCTGCAGAATATCCAGGTATACGGGTAAGTGGGCGTAAAGCATTCATAGAAGAGACATTGATTATGGAACCACCCTCGGAATTACCAGCCATAGACTTTCCGAATACCTGTGCAGGTAGTATCGCTCCCCCGAAAAGGTTTAAAGCTATGACTTTCTCTAAAGCATCAAGTTCGAGGTCAAAAAATGATAGCTCATCCGAAGTTGTAGCATCTTTTTGGTTTCCTCCTACTGCACTTATAAGGATATCTACTTTTCCAAAGTCAGACACGACTTCGTCATGACATGTCTTTATTTTGTCTTTTTTAAGGACATCGATATGATAGCCCTTCGCTTCAATACTTTCATTTTTAAAATCTTTAATGATATCAGTTGTATCTGCAATATCACATATAGCTACCTTAGCTCCAGCATTTCCGAGTCCCATAGCAATATCACGGCCAAGTACCCCGGCACCACCGATTATCACTGCTATTTTATCTTCAAGGTTAAAAATATCCAGGAAATCTTTCATGATTACTCTTTTCTAATTAGTCAGATAATAAATCCAGATGCTTTCTAATATTTGAAGAAACATATTTATAATGAATATCCTCATTTTTAAAAAGTTGCCAGTAAAGCTTATCCCTATACAGGTATTCTCCTTTTTCATCTCTAGAAGTTAGAATAGATCCAAAGGCTACATGCAGAACCTGTCTTGATCCTGCCATATCCATATAATTTACAAGTTCCTCCTCAGGAGTATCATCAATATTTGGAAGGCTTGATAGCTCAGTAGAAAGATTATAAGAAGCTTTATTTTCTTCAAATCTTTTAAGACCACAATTAAATATATCTTTGAAAAGTCTGGGACAACATAGAGCTATTACTCTTAATGCCTCAAGCCAGCTTGTTCCCGCAGTTTTTATATGAAAATTCTCTTCATTAATCTTAGAAAAAGCCCTATATATAGAAAACTTCTCACTTCCTGAATGAAGTGATAGCTTATATCCCCCAAATTCTTTTAAGACATTAGAATGTTCTTTTAGTTCTTTTTCAAATATATCTATATCCCCATTATAATCTATTGCTTTTTCCCATCTACCTGCAAATCGTAGTGCTAAATTCTGAAAATCAATACCTGCCCTTATTAATTCACTTGCGATAAAGAAATGCTCTAGTGGAGTAACCGGGTCCTCTATCTCATCCATTGAGACTTCAAAGTCATAATCACTATCTATATAATCTTTTAAAATAGTATATAGGTTTGATACTTTTTCTAGGGCTCTACTATATTTTACTGCAATAGGAATAAACATATCTTGATCAATGTAGTATTTTTTGCCACTCAATACTAAATTTTTCCCCAGATAATTTTTTTCTAGACGCGATTGATCATCAAGTGAATTATAGATATCGGCCATTTCAGATCTATCCAGATTTGAAGTATCCTGAATATACTCTGATGGATCTATGGTAAACATGGTAAAACCTGCATCTACTGCTTTTTCTATATCACTTTTTTCTTTTATATGATCTGCATCTGCTCCAAAAGCAATATTAGATCCGGCTTCAAAATATCCCCACACTGCATCATTTATTACATCCTTCCAGCTTCTTTCTGTTCTGTTTATCTCTCTTACGGATTGCTGGGCTAATATTGGAAAGATATTTTTATCTTCAAAGGTTCGAATATGTGCTGCCGTTACCAGTCCGAGTCTATCCCCGGCACCAAAAGACTTGCCCTTATTACAAGTAACAGGCCAGAGATAAAGAAATATATTTTTTAGTTTTAGTAGATTATCATAAGAAAGAATTGCTTTTTTGATAGTATATTTTTTATTTTCAATATGTGTTTCTTCAATGATTTCTCCCTTAAATCGATCAGTTACTTTTAATTCCCCGACTATAAAGAGATACTTTCTTAAACTATCCTTCCCTATCAAAAATACATTTTCATCTTTAATTTTTATAGAGGCAGGATAAAAAGTATATTTGCCCGAATTCCTCTCTATGAAACCCAAAACCTTTTCTTTGCTTATCAATTAAATGCCTTATAAATAGTCTGGATGTTAAAAAATATATAGCAGACTCAAATGACTCTTACTTTTAAATAATCTTTGTTTCTGAAGCCGAGTCTTTATCTAAAAATAATATTGTACAGTCTGTTTTTCGAAGAATTGTAGCCGGATAGTTAGTATTAATCTGTTCATTCAAAGTTGAGTATACAGCTTTTGCTTTTCTTTTCTCAGGTACAATACATAATATTCTTTTTGCTGCTAACAGTCCCGGAATGGTGACAGTTATAGCATGAGTTGGCACATCTTTTAATAATTTAAAATGTCCTTCTCCAACCTGCTGGTGGCGGCTTGCTTCTTCTAGTTTGACAACTTTAATCCAAACTGGATCATTAAAATTTGCTACTGATGGTTCATTAAAAGCTATATGTCCATTTTCACCTATTCCAATGCAACAAAGATCTATAGGGTGAGTTTTTAGCAAATATTCATAAGCTTTACAAGCACTTTCTATATCTTGAGAATGACCTAGAACAGGAAAAAATGCATTTACATTTACATGTACAAGAAAATGTTTTTGTAAATAAAGAGAAAAACTTGCTGGATGTTCAAAAGGAAGATTAAGGTATTCATCCAAATGAAAAATATTTACTCCGGACCAATATATTCCTTTGATTTCTCTTAATTCTTTAAGAAATCTAAGTTGTGAATTACCTGTTGCTAGCATTATATTAGCTATCCCATTATTATTAATAGTAGTATTAATAATTTCTGCCGCTTTTTTTGCAGCAGCTTTACCCATCTTTTCATTGGTTTCATAAATACGTATTTTTAACTTATCAACTTCCATCTCTTGTAACAAACTATTTTTCATTAAACTCCTAGTATAAAAATATTTCCCTTAATAATATCATTAAATTTCAGCAATAATAGAACGTTCTCTTTTGATATAAACTATAATATTTTATTCCTTATATGTCAAACAATTCTCTACATCTGTTGATGTTAAAAAATTTAAACCAGACTACTTTTATCTATTTTTGGATTTAAAAGTAGATAAAAATACTTTTAATTAGAAGAAAATCAAAATTTCGCTCAAACCGAAAATTAATCACCATATGTCTTATACAGGAAGCCCAATTTTATTACAATCTAAGCGATTATCATTTCAATATATTTATTAATCCTATATGAATATTTTTCTAAGAGAAAACTACTAATGGTCAAGATATAGTTTGTAGGTGAAAAAGTGAATATAGATAAGGTATTGAAATCTCTAAGTAATTTTAAGAATATTTAAAATTATTCCAAATGTTTATTAATAACTTTTGAATATCACCACAAATATTTGGATTATTAATTGCTGCAGAGCCTATTGAAATTGCACCAACTCCGGTATTGAGTACTCTTTTTGCTCCATTTAAGTCATTAATACTACCTCCTGCAATAATAAAAATATTGTCCTTATTCAGATTTTTAAGAAACCTTAGACCTTTAGAATTTTCCTCACTATTTATAATATTTATATGTATTATTGAAATTCCTTCATTTCTAATAATTTCAATTGCTCCCAGTATATCAGGGGTATCAAATGCACCAATTTTAAATATTACTGGTATTTTAATTTCATTTAAAATTTCCCTAATCCATTTTTTTAAGCTATCCCAGTTTCTTTTAAATAATAGAGCTGAACTAGTATTATTCTTAGTAAACATTTCCATAGTGGAGTGTACACAAAAGGAAGCATAATCAGCTCCTGCCTTTTGAGCTGCGAATAAAAAATCTATAGTATCAGAAATATTTATGCTAACAACACTTACACCAACTCTGTGACTACTTTCTTTAGCCTTTTGAATATTTTCCTTTAGATATGTAGAATAATTATTATAACCAGGTTTAAAAGTAAAATTTGTTGGATAGTCAATAGAATCACTACGATCTACGATATAGGTTCCCAACATAACAAGTGCTGCTCCTTTACCATGGACGAAACAGAATTCTCCATTTGTGTATCCTCCTAGTTCAGCTAAAACAACACCATTTTGCAATTCATTAAAACATTTATTTATTCTTAACTCCTTTAATTTTCTTTATTATGAGTTATTATTTCACTTACCCAAACCCTAAGGAATCAAGAAAAACATATTATTTTCATTGGGATTACTTATTCAAAGAATTTATATCAAAAATCAGACCATATATTGTAGTGGATTATCATATGCCACCGGAGAATTATATTAAAAAATAAATTGGAAGCTTAATTTATTTTATATTACAATAAATATCATGATAATATGACATTATTAAATTATAGAAATTATAAAGCTCCTGTGAACTATTATAAAACTGCTATAATGAATTATAAATAATAATGAATTTGTAAGTAAACTTGATCTTATGGAAAAAAATAATTACACAATTATAAATATAGCAAATCTTTCAGGATTTTCAAAAGCTACTGTTTCTAAGGTAATTAGAAATATGCCTAATGTAAAAAAATCCACAAGAGAAAAAATACAAAAAATAATTAAAGAAATTGGTTATCATCCTGATGAAGTCGCAAGGTCTTTAGTTTCAAAAAAAAATATGAATTTTATTGGTTTGATAATTTCAGATATAAATAATTCCTTTTTCGCAGAGGTTGCATTAGGTGTAGAAAGTGAAGCAAAAAAAAGAGGTTATAATGTGATATTGTGTAATACAAATTATTTAGAAGAAGAAGAAAAAAAATATATTAATATACTTATAAGAAATAGGGCAACTGGACTACTTCTTGCAACTCCAACATTGGATGATAATAATGTAAGAGAACTTCTGGCTAGAAAATATCCATTTGTTTTAATAACCAGAAAAGTAAAGGACCTAGACTCTAATATTGTGTCTGTGAATCATTACAAATCAGCAAAAATGGGGGTAAATTATTTAATAAAAAAGGGACACAGAAAGATAGCTCATTTTACAGTTGAAGAAAACACTATTGGTGTAATTAATAGGTTAAAGGGGTATAAAGATGCTTTAAAGGAAAACGATATTGAATTTAATGAAGACTTTATATTTAAAGAAAGAATATCAAAAATCGAACGTGGCTATAAATTGGCACAAAGATTGCTTGCTTCTTCAGACAGACCAACAGCAATTTTTGCATCTGATGATCTGCTAGCTATAGGGGCTTTGGATTATTTTTTAGAAAAAGGCCTTAAAGTCCCGGATGATTTATCAATAATGGGATATGACAATATCAGAATTACTTCTCTAAAATCAATAAACCTAACAACAATTAATCAACCTAAGTTTGATATGGGTGTAAAATCTGTTGAAATTTTGTTAGAACAAATTAATAGCAAGGAAGATTTTAAACCAATTAAGTACTATTTTGATGCAAAAATAGTAGAAAGAGGTAGTGTACTAGATATAAACTAGATTCTAGTAATTCGCTTCTGGATTTAATAATATGTACCTGAATTGACTCCCCTATATCCAAAAGCTACAATAGATTTATTCATCAGAGTAAAAGGAGAAAATTGTATGAGCATATTGGTCTTAATTGAAGCAAAAGTCAAATTTGAAGATATTTCCAATTTGAAGTCATATATGGCAGAGATAATTCCAGATACTCGTGAATATGATGGTTGTCAGAAAACAGAAGTGTATTTCAATACTGAAGATACGGCAAGTATGGTTGTGATCGCACATTGGGATTCCCGTGCCCACTACAAAAAATATCACACCTGGCGCAAAAAAACTGGTGTTATTGATAAAATTGGTGCAATGGCTATTGAATCCCCAAGCATTCGCTATTTTGAAAAAATTGATGCGTAGTTTTCATTAGAACAGCTGAAGGGACTTGGCTCTTATTCCTATGAAAAATAATGATTCAATCTATATCAAGGATTAAATATATAAGAAGTTTTTTCATTCTAATTTAAGGATTCATCTAAAAAGTTTTAATGATATTTATTAATTCTTTTAGGTAGGGTCGAGAGCTGGCGCGTCACTGAACTATCTCAGTACGTTTCCAACTCCTGCCACGTCAAACCCAGCGTTCGGATTTCCCGAACTGGGCTTCCTTGTTAATTTCTTCTAAAGGTTTATGCGACCTATCGACTGGAAGCACTTTTATGCATGGTAATACCTTATCTTGTAATCACTATATAGACCTAAGGTATTATAGAACCAAGCACTACTCCACCTTTTCCAGCCAAAGCCATGGCGTTTTCTTACACGCTGAAGCTGTCTTCTTATCTTC
>SDBS01004166.1_pt1 | contig 14170 bp, 13 predicted proteins | sample 2277091 | NCBI WGS metagenome assembly SDBS01 (sample SAMN10404972, study PRJNA504765) | marine sediment metagenome | isolation source: marine sediment core GS10_PC15, 163 cmbsf | place: Arctic Ocean: Southern Knipovich Ridge | collected 2010
CTTTTCGGGGTCACAAAACCCATCATCGCAATGGCGCACATACCTGCGCTGCCAGGTACCCCACGATACGACGGGGAGAAGGGGGTGGATTACCTTGTGGAGTGCGTGGCGCGGGATGTTGAGCTCCTCGTGGAGGGCGGGGTTGACGCCATCATGTTCTGCAACGAGGACGACCGCCCCTACGTGTTCGAGGCGGGCATCGAACAGATCGCCGCCATGACCAGGGTGATATCAGAGGTCAAGCCCAGCATCACTTTCGGCGTTGATTTCCTGTGGGACCCCATGGCGGCCATAGCCATGGCATATGCCACCGGGGCCAGCTTCATCAGGGAGGTGCTGACAGGGGTCTACGAGTCGGACATGGGGCTGTGGTCCCCAGACGCCGGCAAGTTCGCGCGGTTCAGGTCCCAGATCGGGGCCGATGATATCAGGGTGTTCTACAACGTGGTGCCCGAGTTTGCCTCGCCGCTGGGCACTAGGAGCGAGGTGGATCGTGCCCACAGCGCCGTGGTTTCATCGCTAGCCGACGTGATACTGGTGTCAGGGAAGATGGCGGGTGCTGAGGCCGATCTATCAATCATCAAGGACATTAAGGACCACATCGATGCCCCGGTGTTCGTCAACACGGGAGTCAAGGCCCATAACGTCAAGGACTACCTGTCGGTGGCCGACGGCGCCATCGTGGGCTCCAGCCTGAAGGTGGACGGCTACACATGGAACCCTGTGGACCTGAAGCGGGTCGAGGAGTTCATGGAGCAAGTTCATCTTGTAAGGGGGACCGCGTAGGGTCTTCTGCAAGTGTTAAATGAAGGAAAGCAGCATATAGTATCAGATTCTTATGACTGATTACGATATTCTCATCAAGAACGCAAAGATCTATGAGGGAACCGGAAAGAAGCCTTACAGCGGTTCAATAGGGGTTAAGGGAGACAGGGTCGTGTCCATCGGCGAGGCAACTGGAGACGCCGAGAGGACCATCGACGCCAAGGGGCTGACAGCGGTACCAGGGTTCATCGATGCCCACAGCCACGCCGACTGGAGCCTACTTCATTTCCCTGACTGCCAGAACTTTATCATGCAGGGGATCACCACCTTCGTCGGTGGCCAGTGCGGGGGGTCACCCGCGCCCCTAGGAGAGTACGTCAGGACCCCCAGGGGGCTGCAGGACAAGCTGCCAGACCTGGACCCGTACAAGTTCTACCCGAATCAACCGTACTACAAGTTAGACCAGGTAAACGAGTGGATGGACCAGGAGTACGGCTGGACCCTTGACTGGAAGACTATGGCCGGGTACTTCAAGAGGGTTGAGGAGACCGGGATCGCAGTTAACTTTGCGCCCCTTGTGGGACACGGCACGGTACGGACAGCGGTAATGGGGCTGGACTATAAACGCCACTCGACAAAAGAGGAGTGGGCCCAGATGAGGGAGCTCATCCACCAGGCCATGGAGGACGGCTGCATCGGGATGAGCACCGGACTGGACTATGACCCAGGAGTCTACGCCGCCCACGAGGAGATCATCGACTCGGTATCCGCCCTCAAGGAGTACGGCGGAGTCTACTGCCCACACTGGAGGAGGACAGGAAGAAGGAGAGGCGTATCAGCTGGACACGTCCCCAACGAGAAGATCACGGCACTGATGGAGTGCGTTGATGTCTGGAAGAAGACGGGTGTGAGGCTCCACTACGCCCACATGTCAACGGGCTGGCAGATGCACCCACCCGCGCCCGATGAGCTGGAGTACCACAACGTCAAGCTGACCCTTGACATGATCACGGAGGACGCCAAGACTGAACTGGACATCACATGGGACGCCATCCCGCAGCTCACCAGGAGCGGTTTCTCCACGATGCCGTACCTGGCTTCCCTTTACAGCCCATGGCTCAGAGAGCTGGGCGGACTTGAGGGCTTCGGCAAGTGGCTCAAGGTAAAGGACTTTAGGGAAGAGGTCAAGGACGCGGTCCGCAAGGGCAAGTGGTTCATCAGGGTGGCATACAACCCAAACACCGCGCCAAAGTGGGCGGAGAATATCACCGTGCTCCAGAGCAAGGTGCCTGGCATCGACGGAAAGACCATCGCAGAGGTAGCGGCGGAGAGGGATGCGGACCAGTGGGACACCTACTTCGACATCATCGCGGAGGACCCCTACACGAGGGGCGCGACGGGCACCCTCCTACCGAGGAAGCCGTACCTGCAATACTGGACGCACCCGAGGGGGATGGTTGGGCTTGACACCAGCGTGTTTGACAAGGACTACCAGGGAAAGAGCCCACCGTACAACATACCGGGCATCAACCCGTTCAGCGCGTTCCCCATGTTCTACATCAAGTACGTCAGGGACGGCGATGTGTTCACCGTGGAGGAGGCGGTGCAGAAGACAGCCACAATGGCGGCGCGTGTCCACAACATGAAGGGCCGCGGGGTCCTCAAAGAAGGGTCATACGCGGACATCGTGCTCATGGACCTGCCGAATTTGAAGGTGCTAAGCACTGAGATCGAGCCCAGGCAGCACCCGGAGGGCATCGAGTACGTCGTGGTGAACGGCACGGTTGCAGTTGACAAGGGCAAGTACACGGGTAAGAGAGCGGGAAGGGTCCTGACGAGGGAAAAGTAACCTCTCAACCCTTTTTTTAATAAATTATTTTCTCTTTTTCTGCTACCAAGCCATTGTACGTCTCGAAGAAAGTCCTTGGGCAATCAAGCAAAGTCCTCTTGAAGACTTCCTTGCCCGCTTTCTTCTCGATGACCCTGCACATGTGGGCACCAGTCACGTAGTAGCTCCTCTCCATGACTCCTGTTTCCCATGAGAGCTTGTCCAAGTCTTCATCTGATAGTACCGATCTTGGAAAAGATTTTGTTGACGTTCTTATGATGTCTATGGATATCTTTATCATTGTTTAGTATATCGTAATCCGTCTCATCGTTAAATAATTGCCCAAAAACGGGCGCAAAAAATCGATAAAGGTTGAGGAAGTAGTCCAGTCTAATTTGGGATCGCGGCAACGACCTTTGATACCAGAGTCTCCACGAACTCGCCCCGCTTGTCCCTTGCCGGGTTCTCGTTGCCGAACCTCACTATCACCAGGTCGAGGCTGGGTATCACGTAGCTGTCGTTCATGTTGTGGCCTCTGGACCCGAAGCAGTCCTTGGGAACGTTCTCCCACTCATCCATGACCCAGAACGTGTAACCGTACGGGCTAGGAGTCTCGCCGTTATCGCGAACGAATCGGCTCGTTGCCACCTTCAACCACTCCTCTGGGACCAGCTGTTTGCCCTTCCACAGTCCTTTCCTGAGCCACAGGTACGCCAGACGTGCATAGTCCCTCACAGTCAGCCTGAATGTGCTGCCCACGATGGTGTTGTGCCCGTACGGGCTATCGCTCCCGTCCGCGCCGTATGCGTTGCAACCGGTGCTCCCTCCGACGCCCCACCCGGGCTCGTCGGAGAAGTTGAGCTCCCTGGGGTCGTTGTAGACCATCTCCCTGTACTGGTTGTCCCTGAGCATGATGTCCATCCCGATCTTTCCCAGCACGCGGTCATACACGTAGGGGCCAACCTGCTCTCCCGAGATGTTCCTCATGGCTAGTGCCACCTGCTCCATCCCGAAGTTGCTGTAATTGAAATCGGTGCCAGGATCGAACATCAATGTATGGTGAGCCGGGACGCCCTCGAAGTGCCACCATCCGAAGCAGTACTCGTACATGTTGAGGGCCCCCTCATAGTCCTTGTAGTGGTGGCGGGGAGATGGCGCAACCCAGGGCTCATCTGACTCGTGGCCCGAGGTCATTGATAGTGCGTGCTTGAGCTTGATGTCCATCTTCCTCGCGTCGGTCAACGGCTGGTCCCATATCTGGGGGATCAGTGACTCATCCCGGTTCTTGCCCACGAGATAGGAGTCAAGGCTCACCTTGTCCTTGAACTCGTCCAGGAAGATACCCACCGCGGTGCCGAACACTGATTTCGTGGATGATTTCACGTCGTTGCACGACGTTGGCTTCCATGGCTGGGGTCCTCCCTCGGTCCCCGTCACGTAGCTCTCGCCTATGACGTGCCCCTTGTAGATGACAAGAATTGCGCCTCCGTGGCCCGTGGTGTACTCCGAGCCGTCGTGGAAATCAATGGCCTCCTTGAGCTTTGCTGCGTCTACCCCAAGTGTCTCTGGGTCAGCGACGCGCCAGCCTCCCTCGTTCTTAGATGGCGGATAGTAGTCTTCAGACATGATGATGCACCTGTATCCCTTACCGACTATGGTTTTAAAATAAACTAGAACAGGAAACCGATGAGGTACGTGATGCCGCCCATCTGGAGGTTCCTGAACAGCCGCTTCTTCAGTCTCCACACGTTCTCTGGGCTCTGATCCATCAACAGCTCCCTTGAGATGAGCACGCGGTTGGCGACGGAGAGCATTACGAGGCCCAGGAACAAATAGTCCCTGAAAAGCCTGGGGTCAACCTGGATGAAGAACGGCAGGGGGTTGACGAAGACGGCCCCTATCCCGATGATGACGCTCAGCCAGGCGGCCTTCCTGGTGCCAAACCTTCCTGGAATGGTCTGGACCCCCATGGCAAGGTCGCCTTTCACGTCTGCGATATCAAGCATAACCTCGTAACTGATGCTGAAGAAGAAACTGATGAAGGCCAGATACCACGCCAGGGTCTCGACGTTGTTGTCCAGCACCAGGGCCCCCACGAGGATAACGCCCACGTTTGCCAGACCCGTGAACAGGTTCTTGAAGGCCAGGTACCGCTTCAGGTACAGGTTGTAGGCTAGGGAGACTGGGAGACCTGCCATGATCATTACACGGGGGATGGGCCTGAGCTGCAGCGCAAGCGCATACGCGATGATACAGCTGGCAGCGGCTATCCAGACCGCCGTGCGGGGGCTGAAAACCCCGTTGGCGAGGGGCCTGTCCTCCCTCTTGTTGAACACATCGATATCCAGGTCATGGTAATCGTTCAGTGCAAAGTTGGCGAACGTCGAGAAGAAGACGCTGAGGCACGCGATGACGTAATCCCACTGGAATACGGCCAGATCCTTCACTATGATTCCAGTGAGTATGACCCCCACGGCGGCCGAGATGGCGCGCTCAAGCCTTATCAGCCTGATTAAGCCCAGAGCCTTGTTCATACTCACCGTGACATGGCATCGAATAATAAATTATCGAAAAGGGGGTTAGCCCTTCAGCTCGCTCACCAGCAGCGGCATGAATGTGCCGACATCGGTCACTATCCCCACTGCCTGGCTGGTGCCCCTGTCGCTGAGCTTTGTGACCACTGAGGGGTTGATATCAACGCAGATGGTCTTGACCTGGCTGGTCAGCATGTTGCCCACCGCGATGCTGTGGAGGGTCGACGCCAGCATGATGACGAAACTAGCATCCTTGACAACCTCCTTGTACCTCGCCTGGGCCTCGCCGGAGCACTGGATGACCTCGGGTATGGGCCCGTCATCCCTGATGGAGCCGGCCAGCACGAAAGGCACCTCTTTCTTGATTAGCTGGTAGAAAATGCCCTTTGTGAGTTTGCCGCTATCCACTAATGCCCTGATCGAGCCCGCCTTCAACACCTGGTTGATTGCAGCTATGTGGTTCCTGGGGCTCTGCACCTTGACCTGCTCAAGGTTCACGCCCAGTGATGTCCCGTAGAGCGCGTACTCGATGTCATGCACGGCCAACGCGTTCCCAGAGAGCACGGCGTCAACGTAGCCCAGCTCGATCATCTCGGCCAGGTACGGCGCTGCCCCTGTGTGAACTAATGCGGGTCCTGCCACCACAACAATCTTACCGCCGTTGCCAGCGGTGCTCTTGAGGCTCCTTGCTATCTCCCTGATTATCGATGTGGCGGGCTTTTCGGGGGATACATTACTGTTCATGAACTCGAATACGCCCACGCCCTCCCTTGGTCTCTCGGGGTGCATTATCCTGACACCCCTGTCTCCTACAACCACCAGGTCGCCCTCCTTGACATCACTGATGGGCTTGCAGTACGCCCTGTTGTTCTTGGGTTCCACTATGATGTGCTTGTCCATCATTAGGTTCCCCACCTCGACCCAATCACCGTTCATGAAGACCCAGGTCGGATGGTGCGTTGTGCAGTAGAACTCATCTGGAAGCATCATATCACCAGGCGACACCTCATACGCTACCTCAGGGGTCTCCTGGAGCATTGCGCCGACCCGGAGCAGCTCGCTCACTATTTTCTCTAAATGCTCCTCAGTATCACCCATTACGCGGATACTGGTGGAGCTGTAATCGTCTTTTCTCTTGCCGACATTGAACTCTAGGAACTCGAAATCGCCCTGCAGGTCCATGACCGTGTCCAGAACCTTTGACAGGATGTTAGAATCGATGAGGTGTCCCTCTAGCTCAATGACCTGGGAGTGTGTCTCTTCGTCCTTAACGGACCGGAATACTATCCCTTGCCATCTCTTACACCGAGGGATAAAACTCTCCAACCCTGCATGATAAACGTTTATGCGTGGCAGTCGTGGCCGAACATTAGATATTACTCGTTTACAGTGGATTTCGTGTAATAGGTGAAAAGCATGGAAGTTCTTCGCGGGCATCTTGTAAAATCCTTGAACGGGGGCCAGGCGTTTGTTTCATTCAGGAAGGCCCACGGTAACTGGAAGTGAGAAAAAAGCCGGACGCGGCTTCCCTGGATTAAAAGAGGATTTCCATCACGATGAATGGAGCCGCTTCCTTGTCGAACCCGTAGCCTGTCAGAGCTGACTCGATCTCAACGCATGTATCAGGGTACAGGCAGTGGACTGACACGCCCCTCTTGGAGGCATCAGCCTTCGCAAAGTCCAGGCATTTCTTGGCATCGCCGTCAAACAGCCCGATGTGGAGCTGGTAATCCTTCATGAACCTGGCTCCCATGACCACCACGTTTCCGTCGTCGTCTTTGTAGACCATCCCGTTCTCGGTGAGCCAAACGCAGAGCTCGGGGCTCCACTTGTGGTATGTTCGGTTCATGACCATCCAGTTGCCCCATTTCTCGCCTAGGGGCAGCAGGAGCTTGGTCGCCTCAGCGACATCCTCGATTTTCTTGAATGTGGACTCGGCCTCAAACTTTGGAACGGGCATCTTTACCCCGTGGAAAGTCTGTGCAAGTGATAGCCCGTACCTCTTGGCTAGGCCCTCGCTGACAACGTTCTTGACGCCGGTGTACATCCTCATGGCCTTGACGCCCTTCTCCTCAGATAGCTTTAGCCAGTGCTCGTACAGGCGCTTGCCCAGCCCATTTCCCTGGGCCTGGGGCACTACCCTGAGTGTCTCCAGCCACGCCGACCCATCGGGCAGGATGCTGTACTTGCCGCAGCCCATGATCTTTCCGTCGAGCAGGTCCACGCTCCAGTCGCCCTCCTCGTCGTTGATGAACATGTCCCAGACGTGCTTGACGTAGCTTAGGCCAGGTGTGCTAAGGGACTCGACCCAGATGACATCATCCTTGTCTTCGGGTCTAGCCTTACGCAGCAGGATACTCGGTTTATCAGACATGCCTCAAGTCTATGTGTTTTAGGTGATAAGATTAACGGCTACTGACCGTTTTTATAGGACACCTACGACAACGTTTTTGGGGAATATTTTTGGTGAAAATAGTACCATACATCACGGTGCCTGACGCGAGGAAGACCATCGAGGTGTACAAGGACCTGTTCGGGGCAACCCTCGTTGACCACATGCCATTCACGAAGGAGGTTGGTCAGGGGTTCGGGTTCCCGGATGACTTTGATTACGAGAACTCCACGATGCACGCATCAATCGATATCGACGGGGCGTTGATCTATCTCTCCGACGGCGCGGACCAGGGCGGCGGGGTCGTTGAGATCGTGCTGGACTATGAGTCAAAGGAGCAGATGGAGGAGGTCTGGACCAAGGTGAAAAAGGCGGGCTACGAGATCAAGATGGAGCTGGAGCCGCAGTTCTGGGGAGCCATCTATGGAAGGTTCGTAGATACCGACGGCGTCGGCTGGCAGCTGAACCACAACCTGCCCCCGTAACCCTTTACTCCTTTTTTCTCAGGACAAGGGCGAGGCGTTGATTGGCCCTGACAGAAGTGCCATGGAAAGTATCAGGATGGAACATGCTTCGATCCGGTGGCAGCACTACCTCAAGATGCAGGGGTTTTAGACCCAGCCCCGTTCCTTGTAGAGCTCGTATCCTATCTTGAGGGCTTCCTCTATCTGTGAGGCGATATCTGGGGACAGGTCCCTGATGTAGAAACAGCTCTTTCCCTTGAGGAGCTTCATCAACTCGGGCTTGAACACATCCTTGAGGCCCACATCGATGTAGATGGGCATGTAATAGAAACCCACGTACGTCTTCCTGATGACGATGCTGGCGAAGAACATCTCTTTCCTCTTCCTCCCTGCGATCACCAGGTCCTTGAACGACCAGAGGTCATAGCTGCGGTCCCCGTCCACCTTGGGCTGGAACGGTCCCTCGTATCTTTTCAGGATATTCTTTAGCCCGAGGTATATCTCCGTGAGCTCTTCCTGGCTGAGTGGCATGTGATTGAATTTGGGCGGCGTTATTTAATCAGTGGGCTTTGAGCCATACGCCTGTATCGTGTACCAGGTCAGCTTGAAGCCCCTTGGCCCAGACCTTTCGCGCATCTCGGAGAGCACCTTCTTGTCAAGCTCCTCCCGAGTCTCCTCAGGAACAGCCGCCCTCAAGTAGGCAGGGTAGGGGTTTCCTGACCAGAAAGTCTCAGGCTTTACGTTCATCACCCTGTGGTATCCGTAAACCAGCGGCTTCCTGAAGCCCGCATCCCAGAGCAGGCGCTGAACAGCCTCCAGGTCGATGTGGAGCCTGACCACATCCTCAACGGCCTCACGGAACTCTCGCAGAGCAGGGTCGTCCTTTGAGACATGGAGGCAGACATCAATCAGCTCTTTGATATGGTCTCCCCCTCCGAACAGGTGGCCCATGCGGCCGCCGGGGGCCATAACCCTGTGAACCTCCTTCAGCGCCCCGAGCTTGTCGGGGAAGAACTGGAATGACATGTTGCTTATGGCAAAGTTGAACATCGCGTCCGGGTAGGGAAGGTCTTCCACATCCCCCTCAATGAACCGGATATCGTATTCCAGCTTATGGGCGTTCTCGTTAGCCTTCCTGACCATTTCAGGCGAGAGGTCGACGCCGTGTACATCCCCTGACCCCAGGTAATCAACGAGGCTGAATGTGGATAACCCGGTTCCGCATGCGATGTCAAGGGCCACGGGGCTCCCCGGTACCTTCATCTCCCTGAGCAGCATCCCCGTGAGTGACTCTATCCCCCACCTTGAGTTGCCCAGCCTCTCACTTACCCCCCTGTCATAGGTCTCGGCGGTCTGCCTGTAAGTCTCAAGAACTCTTTCTTTGACCCTGTCTGGCATGGATGAAAAACGGTGGCTCGATGTGTTTAAGGGTAATGAAAAAATGGTTTACTCCCTGTAGAGTACCTTGCCCGGCTTCTTCCCCGTGTGGCTCATCTCATCGACGACATGGACGCCGTTGACGATCACGTGATGAATCCCCTGAGGGTAGACGCATGGGTTCAGGGATGTGGACATGTCCTTGACGCGGTCGATGTCCATGATGACCATGTCGGCGTATGAGCCGGCCTTGATTACACCCCTGTCCTTGAGGCTGAACTTCTTTGCTGGCAAGCCCGTCACGTGGTGGACTGCCTGCTCGATGCTCAGTACATTCTCTTCCCTCACGTTGTCCTCAAAGTATGCCGCGAAACCGTTGAAGCTGTTCTGGCTTGGCTTGAACCAAGGAGCAGACTTTGCCTCCCACTCGGTGTTGATGGCCAGGGTATCGATGCCTGCCATCATGGCGGGGTGCTTGTAGAACATGCTCTTTACGGGGCTGGAAAAGTTCATTGCATGGAGCTTGGTGTACGGGTCCTCCATGAGTATCTCGAAGAGCGCATCAATTGGCTCCATGCCCAGCTCTGATGCGACCTGGGACACGGTCTTCTCCATGTAATCATCGTTCTTGCACTCGGCTATCTTCCTGCCCATGCTCCACCTTGGGTTGATGTTTGGGTTGAGGCCGTACCACTTGCCAGACCATATAGTGGCTTTGATCTCCTCGCGGAAATCAGGCATCCTCAGGGCCTTGGCCAGCTGCTCCCGGCTTCCCGTGACCCTGACCCAGGGCGTGAGAGCCGCTGCGAGCCAGTTATTGGCGTAGAGGCCGTAGTCGCCGGTGTTGGGGATGAGGTCAAAGGACACATCAAGTCCCTCCTCGATGGCCTCGTCAATGGCCTGAAGCGTGGCCTTGGCAGACGCCTCAGTCATTAGCGCGTTACCACCGGGGTAGACATCGTATAGCGGGCCGAGGTGGCTGATCTGGACCGCGGTCCCTGCCTGCCTGCCCACATCAATTGCCTCCAGTATCCCGTTGATCTTTGGCGGCGGGAACTTGCCTGGACGCCTCGCCTTCCTGAGGCCGGTTCTGAGGCTGTGGCTCTGGTAGATGCCGCCGTACTCTGCGATGACCTTGGTTAACTCGATGAGCTCCTCCTTGACGGCCCAGTAGCCTGGGTCATAGTCCCTGCCGACGCTCATGCCCAGGCAGCCGTCCTCCATGGCCTGCCTGAGGTGGGGCTTCATCTCCTCTATCTCGGCATCAGTTGCCACCCGCTCGTAATCCAGGCCCATTGCCATGACCCTGATGTTGCCGTGGCCCACCATGGGCACAAAGTTTGGGCTCACCCCGAATGACTCTACCTTGGCGCAGAACTCACCCATGGTCTTCCAGTCAACCTCCCAGCCCACCTGCTCCTTGTGGTGGACGTTGAACTCGTCCCTCTTGATATGCCCCGACGGGTAGTACATGGCGGGGTAGAGCTCCCTGAACAGGTCGTACATGATCATTCCGCCGCTGACGTACTCTCCGTACGGCCCTGGGCTTCCGCCGCACTGGCCGCCGATGAACGTGGTTATTCCTTGCCTCAGGAATCCCTCGGCCTCGGGGTAGTACAGGATGCTGATATCGCCGTGGTTGTGTACATCGATGAAGCCGGGGCTCACGATCCTGCCCTTGGCGTCTAACGTTTGGTCAGCGGCTCCAAGGTCCGCTCCCACCGCGGCTATCCTGTCACCTAACAAGGCCACCTCGCCCTTGAACGACTTCCTCCCGGTGCCGTCAACGATGGTGGCGTTCTTGATGATGATATCATAATCGTCAGTCATGGCTGTGTATTGTTCCACCGAGGACTTAACGTTTAGTCCGTTGGTTTAAATCGGCTACACCGGATATCAGCCCATGAAAGCAGTTCTCCTTGGCACAGGGGGTCCCAGGCCGGACCCAGATAGGATGGGTCCGTCCACCCTGATCTCCATCGGGGATGACAACATCATCGTTGACGCAGGTAGGGGCGTCACCACCCGTCTAGTCCAGGCGGGCGTAGAGATAACTGATTACGGGTACGTCTTCATAACTCACCACCACTTTGACCACACCGGCGGGCTGGGGGACCTCCTCTTCGCGGCGTGGAACAAGGCCAGGAACAAAACGATCCACGTCTACGGGCCAAGGGGCACCATGAAGATGGTCAACCACCTCTTCGAGGCGTATGAGAGGGACATCTGGTACAGGATGTCCGAGACAGAGCTGACCGTCGAGAAGCTCATGGACATCAGGGAGATGGTCAAGGTCCACGACGTTGAACCAGGAATGGTCTACCAGGGAGCGGGATGGAACGTCTCAGCGGAGTACGTTGACCACGGACACGGGCTGGGTTTGAGCCTAGAAGACTGGCCATGCCTCGCGTACAGGGTCACCGATGACGAGGGGAGCCTTGTCATCAGCGGTGATGCGGTGTATTCCAGCAAGCTGATTCAGTTCTCAAGGGATGCCGACGCTCTCGTCATGGGCTGCTACTATGCGGGGGAGGAGGTTAACGACCACGACACCAGGCTTATCGCCGAGCACGTGCTGACCAGCTCCCTCGACGCAGGGAAGATAGCCGCCGACGCAAACGTCGGAAAGATGGCCCTTGTCCATATCAGGGAGAAGCCGCAGAGGCTCCTTGACGCCATGGTCGATGAAATCAGAAAGGATTATGATGGCGAGGTCATCATCGGCGAGGACCTCCTTAAGATAATGGGCTAGACCCGTTTTATCGAGACTATCCCGATGGGAGGAGTGAGCTTCTGGCCCTCGTATGGCTCAACCTGGATGGCTCGTACCACGTCCATTCCCTTGGTTATCTTGCCGAACGCTGCGAACCCCTGCATGTCCGGGTTCCTGTTGCCCTGGTAATCAAGGGACGGCTGGTCTTCTATGCAGAAATAGAAGCTGCTCTTGGCAGAGTTTGGCTTGAACCTACCCATGCTGATGACGCCATCCAGGTGTTTCAACCCGGTTAGGCTTGTTCGCTCCAGTTTTATGGGCTCGTACTCCTTGTCCTTGGGAACCTGCCCGCCCTGAATAACCTCGATCTTGACGGGTGAGTCCGGCTGGTTGTCCATGGTCACGGTCCTGAAGAATGAGGTTCCATCATAGAGACCTTCATCAACGTATCCAAGAAAGTTCCCGCTGGTGATGGGAGTCTTCTCCTCGTAAATCTCCACCTCGATATCACCCATGGTGGTCTTGATCAGTACAACTGGGTTAGAACTCAATTTAATCGAAGATAGAAACGGGGTAAGTAATATTTGAAAAGAGGGGTTAATGCCTTCGCCGGCGCTGACCCTGTCCACGTGAACCGCGTCCAGAGGAACCACGAGATCCTCGTGACCCACGGTACCCACCAGCTCCGTATGATCCGCCTGACCCACCTGATGAACGCTTCTTGGTCTTCAGGCATGGCAGACAGTAGACAGGTCGTCCATCGGTTGGCTTGAAAGGCAACTTGAACTCGGTTTTGCACTTTCTACAGATCGCCTTGTGCCTCACAGGAGGACCGCCCTTCACCTCGACGTTAGTCTTCAGCTCTGTGATCGTAGTGTTGTTCTGTGCGATGATATCCTTCAACGCGGCTTCCTCGCCGTGAGCTACGAATGTTATGGCTGTACCCGCTGCCTTCATCCTGGCTGTCCTTCCGATCCTGTGGAAGTACGCTGTGGTCTCTGTGGGTATGTTATAGTTGATTATGTGTGTGATGCCGCTGATATCTAGGCCCCTCGCCGCGATGTCCGTGGCTGCCAGGAAGTCAATCTTGTCCTTCCTGAACATCCGAGTCACCTTGTCCCTCTGAGGCTGGGTCAGGTCGCCGTGTAGCGCCTTGGAGTTGTAACCGCCGTTCTTCAGCTTCTTTGAGAGCCTGTGGGCGCCTCTCTTGGTCCTCGTGAATATTATCGCTTTCTGGATGTTCTGCTCGTCAATAAGCTCCTTGAGTATCGGGTAACGACTGTTGTGGTCCACCCTGACGAACCTCTGATCGATCTCCTCAAGGGTGATCTCGTCCTTGCTGACCAAGATTTTCTCTGGCTTGTTCATGTACTTGTTGCATATCTTCCAGATGTTCCTGTCCATGGTCGCTGAGAACAGGCCGGTCTGCCTCTTCCTTGGGACCTTGTCCAGAATCTTGTTGATATCCTTGATGAAGCCCATGTCCAGCATCCTGTCAGCCTCGTCCAGGACCACCATCTTGACCGCCCTGAGCCTCAGGGTGCCCCTGTTCAGGTGATCGATGAGCCTGCCGGGCGTACCGACGACTATGTGGACGCCTCTGTCCAGCTTCCTAATCTGTTTGTTAATCTTCTCCCCGCCGTAGACGGGTAAGACCCTGACCCCGGTGTACCTGCTGATCCTTGAGATGTGTTCCGCTATCTGTATCGCCAGCTCACGGGTTGGAGCCAAGACGAGCCCCTGGACCCTCTTGTCGCTTAGATCGATGGATTCCACCATGGGAATGCCGAAGGCCGCTGTCTTGCCTGTACCCGTCTGGGCCTGGCCTATCACGTCCCTGCCTTCGAGTAGGGGCATGATTGATTCCGCCTGAATAGGCGATGGTGTCTTGAAACCCAGAGCCTTGATGCCCTTTAGGACATCCTCGCTGAGGGGTAGATCGTTGAAATTCTGTACCTGCATACGTTTCTGCTCTTATCACTAAACTACGCATGCGGTTGCCTTGAAAGCGTCTCCATACATGAATATGTTTGACGTGATTAGCCCCCTAATCCTGTAGGTGGCATTTAAAGGTATCACAATTTATTAAATAAAAAA